>LNAP01010743.1_pt1 | contig 29050 bp, 23 predicted proteins | sample 602601 | NCBI WGS metagenome assembly LNAP01 (sample SAMN02440304, study PRJNA202911) | soil metagenome | biome: Subtropical and temperate rainforests or woodlands; isolation source: soil samples (1 kg each in a 20% v/v slurry with milli Q water) were... ... | reverse complement strand
GCTGTCCGTCGTCAAGGGCCGCGCGCTGCCCGATGTGTGCGATGGCCTCAAGCCCGTGCAGCGGCGCATTCTGTATTCGATGGACCGCATGGGCCTGGGCTACAGCGGCCCCACGCGCAGCACGGCGGCCAAGCCCGTCAAAAGCGCCCGCGTGGTGGGCGATGTGCTGGGCCGCTTTCACCCGCACGGTGACCAGTCGGCCTACGACGCGCTGGTGCGCATGGCGCAAGACTTTGCCCAGCGCTACCCGCTGATCGACGGCCAGGGCAACTTCGGCAGCCGCGACGGCGACGGCGCTGCGGCCATGCGCTACACCGAGGCGCGCCTGTCGCGCATCACCAGCCTGCTGCTCGACGAAATCGACGAAGGCACGGTCGATTTCATGCCCAACTACGACGGCAGTACCGAAGAGCCCCGCCAGCTGCCCGCGCGCCTGCCGTTTGCGCTGCTCAATGGCGCCAGCGGCATTGCCGTGGGCCTGGCCACCGAAATCCCCAGCCACAACCTGCGCGAGATCGCCGACGCCTGCATCGCGCTGATCAAGACGCCGTCGCTGAGCCAGGAGGAGTTGCTCGCGCTGGTGCCCGGGCCCGACTACCCCGGCGGCGGCCAGATCATCAGCAGCCCCGGCGACATTGCCGACGCCTACCGCACCGGCCGGGGCAGCCTCAAGGTGCGGGCGCGCTGGAAGATCGAAGAGCTGGCGCGCGGCCAGTGGCAACTGGTGGTCAACGAGCTCCCGCCCGGTGTGAGCACGCAGCGCGTGCTCGAAGAAATCGAAGAAATCACCAACCCCAAGGTCAAGGCCGGCAAAAAGGCGCTGAGCCAGGACCAGACGCAACTGAAGGCCAGCGTGTTGGCCGTGCTCGATGTGGTGCGCGACGAGTCGAGCAAAGACGCCCCGGTGCGCCTGGTGTTCGAGCCCAAGACGGGCAAAACGCCGCAACAAGAGCTGATCACCGCGCTGCTGGCGCACACCAGCCTGGAAACGTCCGCGCCCATCAACCTCACCATGGTCGGGCTCGATGGCAAGCCGGTGCAGAAATCCATGCGGCTGATGCTGGAAGAGTGGATCGCCTTCCGCCAGACCACCATCACGCGCCGCACGCAACATCGCCTGGCCAAGGTGCTCGATCGCATCCACATCCTTGAAGGGCGGCAGACCGTGCTGCTCAACATCGACGAGGTGATCGCCATCATCCGCCAGGCCGACGAGCCCAAGGCGGCGCTGATTGCGCGCTTTGCGCTGAGCGACCGGCAGGCCGAAGACATTCTTGAAATCCGCCTGCGCCAATTGGCGCGCAAGATCGAGCAGGAACTGAAAGAACTGCGCGAAAGCCAGGGCAAGCTCGAAGACATCCTGAACAACCCCGGCTCGCTGCGCCGCACCATGGTCAAGGAAATCGAGGCAGACGCCAAGACCTTTGCCGACCCGCGCCGCACGCTGATCCAGGCCGAGAAAAAAGCCGTGGCCGAGGTCAAGGTGGTGGACGAGCCCGTTACGGTGGTGGTTTCGCAAAAAGGCTGGGTGCGTGCCCGCAACGGCCACGGCCACGAGGCGGCCAGCTTCGCCTTCAAGGCGGGCGATGGGCTCTATGCCACGTTTGAATGCCGCACCGTGGACCAGCTGATCGCGTTTGGCAGCAATGGCCGCGTTTATTCGGTGCCGGTCGCGCTGCTGCCCGGCGGGCGCGGCGACGGCCAGCCGGTGACCACCTTGATCGAACTGGAATCGGGCACGCAGCTGCTGCACTACTTTGCGGGCCCGGCCAGCGCCACCTTGCTGCTGTCGAATTCGGGCGGCTATGGCTTTTTGGCCAGCGTGGACAACCTGGTGTCGCGCCAGAAGGGCGGCAAGTCCTTCCTGACCCTGGGCGAGGGCGAGACCGTGTGCCCGCCTTCCCATGCGGCGGGCAGCACCGGCGGGCAACCGCTGCCTGCCGCCACGCATGTGGCCTGTGCCTCGGCGGGCGGCCGCATCCTGACGTTCGAGATCAGTGAGCTCAAGACCCTGGCCAACGGCGGTCGCGGCCTGGTGCTGATCGACCTGGAGCCCAAGGACCAGCTCGCGGGTGCCGCCGCCTACACGCGCAGCATCCGTATCGAGGGCGTGGGCCGGGGCGGCAAGGCGCGCGAAGAAACGCTGGAGATCCGCTCGCTCAACAATGCCCGTGCAGCCCGGGGCCGCAAGGGCAAGGTCGCAGACCTGGGGTTCAAGCCGTCATCCGTGGCGCGCGTCGAATAGTTGCTGTGTCGGCATCCGCGCTGCCGTTCGCCGGCATTCTCTGCGCAGGTGGGGCGTCCCTGGGGGATGCTCGGGATTTGTAGAAAAATGAAATATCACGCACTATCGGTGACAAACAATCTGAGTACGGGAGACAAATGATGCTGAACCAACTTCGCATTGCCCACAAGCTGTGGCTGGCGGTTGCATTTATCGTGGTCATGCTGATCGCGGTGGTGGTTTTTTCGGGGTACCGCTCCGCCAAGGTGCAGGTGCAGGCCGACGCGGCGGCGAAGGAAATGGGGGCCCGGGTCTCTTCGGCCATCCGCTGGGCGGGCCTGACCGAGACCAATGCTGCGCGCACGCAGGCGCTGATCGTCAGCAGCGATCCGGCGGTGGAGTTGGAGTTCAAGGACGTCATCGCGGCCACGTCGGCGCAGATCAGCGAAGTGCAGAAGTCCCTGGAAGGCATGGCTTTGTCGGAGCAGGACAAGGCACAGATGGCCAAGATTGCGGCGGCGCGAAAAACCATGACTGACCTGCGGGTGCAGGCCCGTCAACTCAAGGCCGATGGGCAGGCCGAGCAGGCGGTGGCCCTGGTCAAGCAAGCCTACAACCCTGCGGTCACCGCCTATCTGCAGACATTGCGCGACTTTGTGCAAATGCAGCAGCAGACAGCGCAAACGAACCTGGCTGAGATGGCCGCCTCTCGCATGTTGACCGTGAAGATCGGCGCCACGGCGGTGGCCGTCTTGCTGCTGGCCATCATTGGCGGGGCTTATTTTTTGATCCGCAGCATTCAGCAGCCCCTGGCCCAGGCCAATGAGCTCGCCGCCCGCATTGCCGCGGGCGACCTGAGCATGCAGGCCACCATCACGCGTGGCGATGAATTCGGTGACTTGCTGCGGTCGCAATACGCCATGAGCGACGCCCTGGGCCGTGTGGTGCACCAGGTGCGCCAAAGCACCGACAGCATTGCCACGGCCAGCGCCGAAATCGCCACCGGTAACCACGACCTGTCTGCCCGCACCGAGCAGACGTCGAGCAACCTGCAGGAAACCGCGGCCGCCATGGAGCAGTTCACCAGTACCATCCAACAAAGCGCCAGCAGCGCCCAGCAGGCCAGCAGCCTGGCCGTGGGTGCCACCGGCGTGGCGCGCCGGGGCGGCGAGGTGGTGACGCAAGTGGTCGCCACCATGGACGAGATCAACCACAGCAGCAAGAAAATCGCCGACATCATCGGCGTGATCGATGGCATTGCCTTCCAGACCAACATCTTGGCGCTCAATGCCGCAGTGGAGGCCGCGCGCGCTGGTGAGCAGGGGCGCGGTTTTGCCGTGGTGGCCAGCGAAGTGCGCAGCCTGGCGCAGCGCAGCGCCGAGGCCGCCAAGGAGATCAAGCAGCTGATCAATGCCTCGGTGGAAAAGGTGGACACCGGCTCTCGGCTCGTGGCGGATGCCGGCGGCACCATGGCCGACATCGTGCAGTCCGTCCAGCGCGTGACCGACATGATTGGCGAGATCACCGCCGCATCCACCGAGCAAAGTGTGGGTGTTGCCCAGGTCAACCAGGCGGTGGGCAACCTGGATCAGATGACGCAGCAAAACGCCGCGCTGGTCGAAGAAAGTGCCTCTGCCGCGCAAAGCCTGCGCGAGCAGGCCGAGCAGCTGGCGCAGATGGTGTCGGTGTTCAAGGTCAACGCGGCCGCTTATGCATGGCCCGCGCCGTGCCGGCGCCGGTGGCCGGCGTTGCTGGAACCGCAGCCCGGGCGCAACGCACTGTGGTGGTGAGCAAGCCTTCCGCACAGCAGCTGGCGGGCGCTGGAACCAAGCCCACTGCAGCAGCGCCGTCTGCCCCACAGCCGCGCAAGTCATCCGCACCCGTGCCAGCGCCCCGTGTGGCCGCCGTGGCGCAGGGTGGAGATGACGACTGGGAAACTTTTTAAAAAGCGGGTGCCGGTCGGCTTTCAGGCCAGCTCGGCGATCAATTCGATTTCCACGCACGCACCCATCGGAATCTGAGCCACGCCAAAGGCGCTGCGTGCGTGCACGCCCTTCTCGCCAAACACCTGGCCCAGCAGTTCGCTGGCGCCATTGGTCACCAGGTGTTGCTCGGTGAAGTCGCCGGTGGAGTTGACGAGGCTCATTACCTTCACGATGCGCTGGACGCGGTTCAGGTCGCCGCCGCAAGCCGCGTGCAGCGTGCCCATCAGGTCAATGGCCACCGCGCGGGCGGCGGCCTTGCCTTCTTCGGTGGTGATATCGCGGCCAAACTGGGCGGCCCAGGGCTTGCCGTCCTTGCGTGCGATGTGGCCGCTCAGGAACACCAGATTGCCAGTCTGCACATACGGCACATAGGCGGCGGCCGGCACGGACACGGGCGGCAGGGTGATGTTCAGTTCTTTCAGCTTGTCGTAAACGCTCATGGTTTCCTTGAAGGGGATAGAGAAATTTCCGGTCAGGCGCGGGCAAAAGCGCCGCGCCCGGGTGCCGGTGCAGAGGTCGCCAGTGTTACACATGCACGCGCGCGAGTTGCCCATTTCGGCATCGCGGGGTGGGTTTAGCATGTGCCCATGCCGCCCATAGCCTCCAGCGCATTCCATCCTGCCGCGTCGGACCCGCACGAGGAGCGGGCCGTGCTGGGTGCATGGCGCATGCCGGCGTGTTTGTTGGGGACCTTGGTGGGGGCGGCGCTGCAGCTGCAGCAGCCCGTGCTGTGGCCTTGGCCGGTTTATGGCGTGTTGCTGGCCTTGGGGGGCGTCGCGTGGCTGGCCAGCGGCTGGTGTCGGGCGTGGGTGGCGCATCGCTCTCAGGCTGCCGGGCGACGCTGGCGCCATGTCGGGGCCCTGGGCTTTGCTGCCTGCGCCGGGGCCATGGCCTTGTTTGCCTTGTGCGGGCTGCGCGCCGGTGCCTATGCGTCCCATGCGCTGTCGCCGGGGCTGGAGGGGCGCGACCTGCGCGTGACCGGCGTGATCGCCGCCATGCCGCAGGTGAACGAAGCGGGCGTGCGCCTGCGTCTGGAGATCGAGTCTGCGTTGTGGCAAGGCACTGCGGTGGCGTTGCCCCCGTTGGTGGATGTGTCGTGGTACGGCGATGCGGCGCTCGACATGGCCCAGCCTGCCGACGCATCGCGGCAACCGCCCACGCTGCGGGCCGGCGAGCGCTGGGAGATGACGGTTCGCCTCAAGGCGCCCCATGGTGCGCGCAACCCCCATGGCTTCGATTTCGAACTCTGGATGTGGGAGCAGGGCGTGCAGGCCACGGGCTATGTGCGCACCGGCGCCAACGATGCACCCCCGGTGCGGCTTGCCAGCACCTGGCGTCACCCCGTCGAGCGTGCGCGCCAGGCGGTGCGGGACGCCATCGTGGCCCGCCTCGCCGGCAGGGCCGCAGTCGGCGAGGATGGCCCGGCGCGTGTTGCCGGCGTGGTGGTGGCCCTGGTCACGGGCGACCAGCGTGCGATTGACCGCGCCGACTGGGACGTGTTCCGCGCCACCGGCGTGGCACACCTGATGAGCATCTCGGGCCTGCATATCACACTGTTTGCCTGGCTGGCCGCGCTGGTGGTTCGGCGGCTGTGGTGCCGTTCGGCGCGGTTGTGCCTGGCGCTGCCGGCGCCCACTGCAGCCTTGCTTGCAGGCGTCTTGCTGGCCGGCTTGTATGCGCTTTTCAGTGGCTGGGGCGTGCCCGCACAGCGCACCGTGCTGATGCTGGCAACCATCGCCGCACTGCAGCTCAGCGGGCGCCGCTGGCCTTGGCCGCAGGTGTGGTTGTTGGCCTGCGCCGTGGTGGTGGCGGTGGACCCGTGGGCGCTGTGGCAGGCGGGATTTTGGTTGAGTTTTGTGGCGGTGGCGGTGTTATTTGCTACCAATAACATAGCTGGTAGCGCTTATGGGATAAGCGCTAAAGCCCATTTTTATGCACTTTTGAGAGAGCAATGGGTGGTCACGCTGGCGTTGACGCCGCTCACCCTGCTGCTGTTTGGTCAGGTGTCTCTGGTGGGGTTTGCGGCCAATCTGTTGGCGATTCCGTGGGTCACGCTGGTGGTCACACCATTGGCGCTGGCGGGTGTTCTGTGGGCGCCGCTATGGAGCCTGGCGGCATGGGCAGTGCAGCCCCTGGTCGTTTTGCTGCAGTGGCTTGCGGCCTGGCCTCTGGCCGTGGCGTTTGTTCCGATGGCGCCGTTGTGGGCGGGGGTGGCGGCGGTGGTGGGCGGCGCGCTGCTGGCCATGCGCGTGCCCTGGGCGGTGCGTGCGCTGGCGTTGCCTTTGCTGCTGCCCGCGCTGTGGTGGCAGCCGGCGCGGCCTGTGCCGGGCCAGTTCGAGCTGCTGGCGGCCGACATTGGCCAGGGCAACGCCGTGCTGGTGCGCACCGCCACGCATGCGCTGCTGTACGACGCGGGCCCACGCTTCAGCCGCGAAAGCGATGCAGGCCACCGCGTGCTGGTGCCCCTGCTGCGCGCTTTGGGCGAGCGGGTGGATCTGCTCATGCTGAGCCACCGGGATTCCGACCACACCGGTGGCGCGGCCGCCGTGCTGGCACAGCAACCCCAGGCGGCCCTGACGGGATCGATCGAAGCAGCGCATGAACTGCAGGTGCTGCGCCCGGCCACGCCCTGCGTGGCGGGGCAGCGCTGGGATTGGGATGGCGTGGCCTTCGAGGTGCTGCACCCGGCAGCGGGCGATGGCGCAGGCACCGCACGCCCCGCGCTCGCCACACACACCAATGCCGCCAGCTGCGTCTTGCGCATTGCAACCCAGGGGCCTGCGCCCGCGGTGGCCTTGCTGGCGGGGGATATCGAGCAGGTGCAGGAGCAGGCTTTGGTGGCGGGTGCGGCACCGCTGGCCGCCGATGTGATGCTGGTGCCACACCACGGCAGCAAGACTTCATCGAGCGCGCCGTTTTTGGATGCCGTGCAACCACGCACCGCCTTGGTGCAGGCCGGTTACCGCAATCGTTTTGGGCACCCGGCGCCCGAGGTACTGGGGCGCTACCAGGAGCGGCAGATTCGGGTGGTGGAGTCCGCGCGCTGCGGCGCGGCCACCTGGCGTTCGGCGCAGCCCCTGCAGGTGCGTTGCGAGCGGGAAGCCGGGCAGCGCTACTGGCAGCACCACATGGCGCCATAGCGGGCGCTGGTGCCGGGGTCTGTGGCCCGGGTTGTTGCTTGCCATGGAACAAGACGGTGGGCGCGCAACTTGCTATCCTGATCCCAGGAGGCCCGCTCATGCAGAAATTCGACGAGATGTACGCCATGCTGCCCTTTGATGGCAGCAATGTGCGCGAGCACTACAAGCGCTACGGTCAGTGGCTTGCGCGCCAGCCCGCTGATGCCATGCAGGCCCGACGGGCCCAAGCCGAGATGATCTTTCGGCGCGTGGGCATCACGTTTGCGGTCTATGGCGCCAAGGACGAAGGCGGGGCCGGCAACGAGCGGCTCATTCCGTTCGACCTGATTCCCCGCATCATCCCCGGCCATGAGTGGGCGCAAATGCAGCGCGGCCTGGTGCAGCGGGTCACGGCGCTCAACCGCTTCATCCATGATGTCTATCACGGGCAGGACATTTTGCGTGCGGGCATTGTTCCGTCCGATCTGGTGCTGAACAACGCGCAGTACCGCCCCGAGATGGCCGGCGTGCAGGTGCCCAGAGACATCTATGCGCACATCGCCGGCATCGACATCGTGCGGGCCGCAAATGCGCAGTACTACGTGCTGGAAGACAACCTGCGCGTGCCCTCGGGGGTTTCCTACATGCTGGAAAACCGCAAGATGATGATGCGGCTTTTCCCCGAGCTGTTCAGCGCGCATGCGGTGGCGCCCGTGGCGCATTACCCCGACCTGCTGCTCGAAACCCTGCGCGCCAGTGCCCCGGCCACGGTGGCTGAACCCACGGTGGTGGTGCTCACGCCCGGCATGCACAACAGCGCCTATTTCGAGCACGCCTTTCTCGCACAGCAGATGGGGGTGGAGCTGGTGGAGGGGCAGGACCTGGTGGTCAAGGACCGCTTTGTGTACATGCGCACCACGCGCGGCTTGCGGCGGGTGCATGTGATCTATCGGCGGGTGGACGATGACTTCCTCGATCCGCAAGTGTTTCGCCGCACGTCCACGCTGGGCTGCGCGGGCCTCATGGACGCCTACCGCGCGGGCAATGTGGGCATCTGCAACGCCGTGGGGACGGGCGTGGCCGATGACAAATCGGTGTACCCCTATGTGCCCGAGATGATCCGTTTTTACCTCGGTGAAGAGCCGATCCTGCAAAACGTGCCCACCTGGATGTGCCGCAAGCCCGACGACCTGCAGTATGTGCTGGCGCACCTGTCTGAACTGGTGGTGAAGGAAGTGCACGGCGCCGGCGGTTACGGCATGCTCATCGGCCCGGCCGCCACGCGGGCCGAAATCGAAGAATTCCGCCGCGCCTTGCTGGCCAATCCGGCGGGCTACATCGCCCAGCCCACGCTCAGCCTGTCCACCTGCCCGACCTTTGTGGACAGCGGCATCGCCCCGCGCCATATTGACCTGCGCCCCTTCGTGCTCAGCGGCCGCGAGGTGCAGATGGTGGCAGGCGGCCTCACGCGAGTGGCCTTGCAGGAGGGCTCGCTGGTCGTCAACTCGTCGCAAGGCGGCGGCACCAAGGACACCTGGGTGCTGGGACAAGAAGGAGGTGAACCATGCTGAGCCGCACTGCCGATCATCTGTTCTGGATGTCACGATATACGGAAAGGGCAGAGAACACCGCCCGCATGCTCAACGTGAGCTATGAGACATCGCTGCTGCCGCAGTCGGCCGCCATGGCCCAGGAGGGCTGGCTGGGGCTGTTGTCGATCAGCGAGCTGATTCCCGCCTACACCGCAAAGCACGGGGATGTCACCCCTGCCAAGGTGCTCGAATTCATGGCAATCCGTCCTCCATCCTGTCGTGCCTGCGGGCTGCGCGGGAGAACGCGCGGGCGGTGCGCGGTGCGCTGACCACCGAAGTCTGGGAAACGCAGAACCAAACCTGGCTGGAGCTGGCCCGGCAGCTCGAAGGCCTCGAAGGTGGCTCCTTCGAGCGCGATCCAGGCCAGTTCTTTGAATGGGTCAAGTACCGCTCGCACTTGTCACGCGGGGTCACGCTGGGCACCATGCTGCAGGACGAAGCCTTTCATTTTTTGCGGCTGGGCACTTTTCTGGAGCGCAGCGACAACACGGCGCGCCTGCTGGATGTGAAGTTCCATGCCGTGAACAACGACTTTTTTGGCCGCTCCAGCGAGCGCAACCAGGAGAACGACTTCTACCACTGGAGCGCCATCTTGCGCAGCGTTTCAGCGTTCGAGGTGTACCGCAAGGTGTACCGCGACGTGATCACCCCGGGGCGCGTGGCCGACCTGCTGATCCTGCGCCGCGACATGCCCCGCTCGCTGCACGCCAGCCTGCGCGAGGTGGTGGACAACCTGGCGGTTGTGGCCAACGAGCAGTCGGCCGAGACGCAGCGCTGCGCCGGTCGCTTGCTGTCGGAGCTGCAATATGGGCGCATCGATGAAATCCTGGCCACAGGTTTGCACGCCTATCTGACGCAGTTTCTCGACCGGGTGAACGAACTGGGCGGGGGGATCAGCCGCGACTTCCTGGTGGCTGCGGGCGACTGAAGCACCTGGTTTTTGCACCCGGATGTGAGCGCTGGCGCAAGAGGCTGAACGTTTTTTGCCGTGGCCGAAAGGCTCTCGGCCCGCTTCAGTTGGAGTCCTGGGCGTTGCGCCGCTGGTCGCGCAGCATGAACAGATAGAGGCTCTCGACCTTTTCGCGCGCCCAGGGCGTCTTGCGCAGGAATTTCAGGCTCGATGACACGCTGGGGTCGCTTTGAAAGCAGCGCACCGGGATGCGCTCGCCCAGCCCTTGCCAGCCAAAATAGTCGGCCAAGCCCACCACCATGGCCTCCAGCGTCACTCCGTGCAAGGGGTTGTGGGGTTGCGCGGGGCGGGCAGCGGGGGGCGCCTTGTCGTTCTGGGTTGCTGGGTTTTCAGGGGCTGGGGTGGGGCGGGGCTCTTGGGCGTTCATGGCCGCAAGCATAAGGCGATTGCGGGCCAAGGCAGCGCCGTTGGGAGCGGGCGCCCATAATCACGACCCGTCAGCATCCGCCTCAGCACCCGCCCTGCATTGGCGGTCATTGTCCATTTCCCATGCCCGCCCAGCCTCCTCTTCGCGTCCTGTCCGTCATCCCACCGATGACGCAGCTCAACACCCCTTATCCGTCCACTGCGTACCTCACGGGGTTTTTGCGCTCGCGCGGGGTTGCTGCGATGCAGGAAGACCTGGCGCTGGCGCTGGTGCTGCAATTGCTGTCGCCCGCAGGCCTTCGCGCCGTGGCGGCACGGGTGGATGCGGTGCCCGCCAAAAAGCACAGCCCCGCCATGCAGGAGTTTACGGCGCAGCGCGATCGCTACCTGGCCACCATTGGGCCCGCCATTGCCTTTTTGCAGGGGCGCGATTCGACGCTGGCGCACCGCATCGTGGGACGCAACTTTTTGCCGGAGGGGCCGCGCTTTGCATCGCTGGATGTCTATGTGGATGACGAGGGTGGCGACCCGCTGGGCTGGGCCTTTGGCGCACTGGGCCTGCACGACCGCGCCAAGCACCTGGCCACGCTGTACCTGAACGACCTGGCCGATGTGCTGCGCGACGCGGTCGATCCGCGCTTTGAATTTGTGCGGTACGCCGAATCGCTGGCTGGCAGCCAGCCCACCTTCGAGCCGCTGGCCCAGGCGCTGGCGGCGCCGCCCAATCTGGTGGACGACACGCTGCGCGATTTGACGCTGGCCGCGGTAGAGCGCCATGCGCCCACCGTGGTGCTGCTGTCGGTGCCGTTCCCGGGCGCGGCCTATGCGGCGTTTCGCATTGCGCAGACCCTCAAGGCGCAGCACCCGCACATCGTCACGGTGCTGGGCGGTGGCTTTGTCAACACCGAGCTGCGCGAGCTGACCGAGCCGCGCGTGTTCGACTACTTTGACTACGTCACGCTGGACGCCGGCGAGCGCCCTTTACTGGCGCTGCTGGAGCACCTGCAGGGCCAGCGCAGCCGCCAGCGGCTGGTGCGCACCTTTGTGCGCGCTGAAGATGGCGCTGAGGGTGGCGATGTTGCGGGCGCCGTGCAGTACATCAACATGATGGAGGCCGACATCGCCTTTGCCGAGGTGGGCACGCCCACCTGGGATGGCCTGCCGCTGGGCAGCTACCTGTCGCTGCTGGACATGCTCAACCCCATGCGACGGGCGCTGGAACAAGCTCACCGTGGCCCATGGCTGCTACTGGAAGAAGTGCAGTTTTTGCGACGTGAGCCTGGACTACATCGGCCGCTACGAAGGCGCGTCAGCCACCGTGCTGGCCGACCGCATCGCACAAATAGTGCGCGAAACCGGGCAGACCGGGTTTCACTTTGTCGATGAAGCCGCGCCGCCCAAGGCCCTGAAGGCGCTGGCCACCGAACTGATCGCGCGCAATGCCGGCATATCGTGGTGGGGCAACATCCGCTTTGAAAAAACCTTCAGCCCCGAGCTGTGCAACCTGCTGGCCGACAGCGGCTGCATCGCCATCTCGGGCGGGCTCGAAGTCGCTTCCGACCGGCTGCTCACGCTGATGAAAAAAGGCGTGTCGGTGGACCAGGTGGCGCGCGTGACGCGGGCCTTCACCGATGCGGGCATTCTGGTGCACGCCTACCTCATGTATGGCTTTCCCACGCAGACCGTGCAAGACACCGTGGACGCGCTCGAATACGTGCGCCAGCTGTTTGCCAATGGCTGCATCCAGAGCGGGTTTTTCCACCGCTTTGCCTGCACCGTGCACTCGCCCGTAGGCCAGCACCCCGAAGACTACGGTGTCACCCTGCAGCCCCTGCCGCCCGTGAGTTTTGCCAAGAACGACATCGGCTTTCACGACCCCACGGGCGTGGACCACGACGCGCTGGGCGGAGCGCTCAAGAAAGCCATCTACAACTACATGCACGGCATCGGGCTGGAAGAAGACGTGCGCAGCTGGTTCCCCTTCAAGGTGCCCAAGACCACCGTGCAGCGCAACCGCATCGAGCGGGCGCTGCGCGAGCGCAGCTGAGCGCGCGGGTGACTTTGCGGGCGGGTGCATGGGCCGCTGGGCGCTGGATCTGCGCGCTCCACGGCCGGCACCCTGCTGTAGAAATGCTCTTTTTTTAATAGCTACTGGCGCTTGCTGTGTATGCGCTAGAGGCCTAAAACACTTAAAAATCGACGCGCCGCATCAGTCATGCAGTCGCCGCGTTACCGTTAGAAACGGCAGGTGCATAGCGCTCTCATCCACCCGGTGAGCGCCATCGAAGCCATCCAGCGTCGATTTCATGCGGCTTTGCCAAGGATGCAAAGCGGTCAATTGCCGTTTCTAGGGTTACTCCACTTCGCCCATCTGCGACTGCAGGTAGTTCTGCAGCCCCACCTTGGCGATCAGGTCGATCTGGGTTTCGAGGAAGTCGATGTGCTCCTCGGTGTCGTCCAGGATCTTTTGCAGCAGGTCGCGCGAGACATAGTCGCGCACGATTTCGCAATGGGCAATGCCGTCCTTGATGGTGGCCTGGGCGCCTTGTTCTGAGCGCAGGTCGCAGGCCAGGATCTCGGGAACGTCTTCACCGACCTGGATTTTGGCCAGCTCCTGCAGATTGGGCAGGCCGTCGAGCATGAAAATGCGGTCCATCAGCCAGTCGGCGTGCTTCATCTCACCGATGGATTCGGAATATTCCTTCTTGGCCAGCTTGTCGAAACCCCAGTGCTTGAGCATGCGGTAGTGCAAAAAATACTGGTTGATGGCCGTGAGTTCGTTCTTGAGCTGGGCCTGCAGATGGCCAATGACTTGTGCGTCACCCTTCATGGTGGTTTCCTTGGTGTGTTGGTTCGGCTGTGATTGTCGCGGCCCTACACCGCTTGCGCAACACAAGCCCTTGTGGGGGCAAAGCGGTCTGTGGCGCTGTCATTAAATAGCAATGCTCAATTGATTCAATCAATTCAATCAATTAGATTGATGGGCTCAAAAAGCCTAAACTTCAGTCCTGTTCAGTTCACCAACCACCAAAGGAAACAGCAATGTCCCTGATCAACACGCAAGTCCAGCCTTTCAAGACCCAGGCATTTCACAACGGCAAGTTCATCGACGTGACGGAACAATCCCTCAAGGGCAAGTGGTCGGTCGTGATCTTCATGCCCGCAGCCTTCACCTTCAACTGCCCCACCGAAGTGGAAGACGCCGCTGACAACTACGCCGAGTTCCAGAAGGCCGGTGCCGAGGTCTATGCCGTCACCACCGACACGCATTTCTCGCACAAGGTCTGGCACGAAACCTCGCCCGCCGTGGGCAAGGCCAAGTTCCCGCTGGTGGGCGACCCAACGCACCAGCTGACCCGCGCTTTTGACGTGCACATCGACGAAGAAGGCCTGGCACTGCGCGGCACCTTCATCATTAACCCCGATGGCGTGATCAAGACCATGGAAGTGCATTCCAACGAAATCGCCCGCGACGTGAAGGAAACCCTGCGCAAGCTCAAGGCCGCCCAGTACACCGCTGCCCACCCCGGCGAAGTGTGCCCCGCCAAGTGGAACGAAGGCTCCAAGACCATCGCTCCCTCGCTGGATCTGGTCGGCAAGATCTAAGCCACCAAGCCGCAACACGGCAGAGCGCCCCTGGTGGCGCTCCCCAGCCGGACGACGCTGTGGCGCTTGGCGCCATGCCGTCCGGCTTTTTTTCGCCCGAAATTCAGTGCGCAGGGCGCCACAAGCGGCCCAGGCACATCCACACAACTCCAATCTACAAGGACACCACCATGCTCGACGAACAACTCAAGACCCAACTTTCGGCATACCTGGAACGCGTGCAGCAGCCGTTCGAGCTGGTGGCATCCCTCAACGACAGCGACACCGCCCGCGAAATGCTGGACCTGTTGCAAACCATCCAGTCGCTGCGCAGCGACAAGATCACCCTGCGCACCGACGGCAACGACGCGCGCAAGCCCTCGTTCACGCTGCAGCGCGTGGGCAGCGCCAGCCAACTGCGCTTTGCCGGCCTGCCGCTGGGCCATGAATTCACGTCCCTCGTGCTGGCGCTGCTCTGGACGGGCGGCCTCCCACCCAAGGCCGAACAGCAGATCGACGCGCTCGAAGGCGATTTCAACTTCGAGGTTTACATGAGCCTGAGCTGCCACAACTGCCCCGACGTGGTGCAGGCGCTGAGCCTCATGGCCATCCGCAACCCGCGCATCAAGACCACGGTGATCGAAGGCGGCGCCTTCCAGGAAGAAGTGAACCGCCGCGAAGTCATGGCCGTTCCCATGGTGTTCCTGAACGGCGAAGTGTTCGGCTCGGGCCGCATGCTGCTCGAAGAAATCGTGGCCAAGCTCGATACCGGCGCCGCCGCCAAAGAGGCCGCCAAGCTCTCGGCCAAGGCGCCCTATGACGTGCTGATTGTTGGCGGTGGCCCCGCAGGCGCTGCGGCCGCTGTGTATGCCGCCCGCAAGGGCATCCGCACCGGCGTGGTCGCCGAGCGCTTCGGCGGCCAGGTCAACGATACCCTGGGCATTGAAAACTACATCTCGGTGCTGGAGACCGACGGACCCAAGTTTGCTGCCGCCCTCGAAGCCCACACCCGCGCCTATGACGTGGACATCATGAACCTGCAGCAGGCGCAAGCGCTGATTCCTGCCGCCGAGCCCGGCGGCCTGATCGAGGTGAAACTGTCCAACGGCGGCTCGCTGAAGGCAAAGTCGGTGATTTTGTCCACCGGCGCGCGCTGGCGCAACGTCAACGTGCCCGGCGAAGCCGAGTACAAGAACAAGGGCGTGGCCTATTGCCCGCATTGCGACGGCCCGCTGTTCAAGGGCAAGCGCACGGCGGTGATTGGCGGTGGCAACTCGGGTGTCGAGGCCGCCATTGACCTGGCGGGCCTGGTGCAGCACGTCACGCTGGTGGAATTTGCCGACCAGCTCAAGGCCGACGCCGTGCTGGTGAGCAAGCTGCAAAGCCTGCCCAACGTCACCATCCACACCAATGCGCAGACCACCGAAATCCCGGGGGCCGATGGCAAGGTGAACGGCCTCAAATTCAAGGACCGCGCCACGAACGATGAGCACCTGGTGCCGCTCGAAGGCGTGTTCGTGCAGATCGGTCTGGTGCCCAACACCGACTGGCTCAAGGGCACGGTGGCCCTGAGCAAGTTTGGCGAGATCGAGATCGACGCCCGGGGCCACACCAATGTGCCCGGCGTGTTTGCTGCCGGCGACTGCACCACCGTGCCTTACAAGCAGATCGTGATTGCCGCCGGCGCTGGCGCCACGGCCGCGCTGAGCGCGTTTGATCACCTGATCCGTAGCGGCGTATCTGCTTAAGTATTTAGGTTGTATCGGGCTCTAGCGCTTATGGAATAAGCGTTAGCAGCTATCAAATTGAAAGCGGCGGGGCTGTGTGGAGCAGCACCGCCGCTTTCTTCATAGGAGCGGATTGGATTTCACAGGGTTCAACAACATGATCAATCTAGTCAGATAACTGGTTTGTTGAAAGATTGTCATGCACACATGGCCTGTTCAGGATGCGAAAGCACGGTTTAGCGAGTTTCTGGATGCGTGCCTCACGCAGGGGCCGCAATTGGTCACCCGGCGCGGCGCCGAGGCGGCCGTGCTGGTGCCGGTGGCCGAGTGGCGGCGCTTGCAATCGGCTGCACGCCCCTCGGCTCAAGCAACTGCTGCTGTTTGACCAGGCCCGCGTCGATCTCATCGTGCCCGTCCGTGGCCAGGCCCAACGTCGCACGCCAGAGGCCCAACAGTGACGGCCGCGGACTTGCTGGACACGAGTGTGGTCTCGGAGCTGCGCAAACAGCGCCCGCATGGTGCTGTGCTGGCATGGCTGCAAGCGATAGACGATGCGCAGCTGTATCTGTCCGCCGTCACCTTGGGCGAGATACAGGCGGACATTGAAATTACGCGCGAACAAAACCCCGCCAAAGCCGCTGAAATCGAGGCCTGGCTGGAACTGTTGGCAGGGGCTTACAACGTTTTGCCGATGGATGCCGCCACCTTCAGGGCCTGGGCGCGGCTGATGCACCGAAAGTCCGATGCGCTTTATGAAGACGCCATGATCACCGCCACGGCCCGGGTGCATGGGCTGACCGTGGCTAGGCGCAACGTGGTCAATTTTCAGGCGCTGGGCTTCGATGTCTGCAATCCATTTGTGCCTGCGTAGGTTGGCAGGCGCGCGGGCGGTTGCCGCCCCGAGATGTCGGTGCGTTTGATCATCTGCGCTGCAGCAGTGCACCGTCTTGGGTTTCAAGCTCAATTGGGTTCTTGTGCTTATGGAATAAGCGCTTGCAGCTATAAAAAATGAGGCAAATTTCGGCAACCCGTTGGTAACTGAGATTCACCACATTACGCATGGATTGTTCACTTTTGAAGGGGGCAGACCTTGGCCCGGCGTTGATGCCACGCTACGCCCGCACTTCAATACACCAACCGGTCCGGCTGCAGCTCTTGCAAGATGGTGGTAGCGATCTCTTCGATGGATTTGGTGGTGGTGGACAGCCAGCGGATGCCGGCGCGGCGCATCATGGCCTCGGCTTCGGCCACTTCGTGGCGGCAGTTTTGCAGGCTGGCGTAGCGCGAGTCGGGCCGACGCTCGGTGCGGATTTCGGACAGCCGCTCGGGGCTGATCGTCAGGCCAAAGATTTTTTTGCGAAAGGGCATCAGTGCGGGGGGCAGCTGGCGGCGGTCAAAGTCTTCGGGGATCAGTGGGTAGTTGGCCGATTTCAGGCCGTGCTGCATGGCCAGGTACAGGCTGGTGGGGGTTTTGCCGCTGCGGCTTACGGTCGGCGCCGGCCAGGTCGCGGTGGCTCTGGCCGTCGTCGTGCGCCAGGCTGAAGTTGATGGCCTCGATGCGGTCGGTGTATTCCTTGCTGCGGCTCACATCCGAAAAGCGCCCCACCCGGTGGTGCGACTTGATTCCCAGCTCTTGTTCCAGCGGGTGCACGAAGGTGCCGAACATGTCCAGCAGCATGCCTTTGCAGCCCTCCTGGATGACTTTGAGCACTTCCATGTTCACCAGGGTGGTGAAAACGATGGGTTTTTTGCCCTCCAGCTCGGCGGTGTGGTTGATCTGGCGCACGGCCTGATGGGCCTTGTCCTCGGTGTCCACGAACGGCAGGCGCACGCGGCGCGGTGCCAGTTCGAACTGGGCCAGGATGGCGTTGCCGAATGTTTCGGCGGTGATGCCGGTGCCGTCTGACACAAAGAATACGGTGCGCGAGTGCATGGGGGCCTTTTCAAGAGCGTGTGCCGGTTGCCACAGCGGCAAGCCTACAATTGTGTCAATTATCCAATTCTCGCCATGCACCCGGTCGGCCGACAACCACAACCACAAAGCTGCAGCCCGTGCATGGCCGCTCGCCCCTTGCCCCTTGCGGGCGGGCGCGCAGACCCGGTTTTAACTTCTGGAGCTTTCCCATGTCTGCACTTTTCAGCCCGACCGCCTTGGTCGTTCCGTTTGAAAACCTGAGAATGACCGACGTCGAGTCGGTAGGCGGCAAAAACGCCTCCCTCGGCGAGATGATCTCGCAGCTGCCGCACGGCGTGCGCGTGCCCACGGGCTTTGCCACCACGGCCCATGCGTTCCGCGCGTTTTTGGCGCACGACGGCCTGGCCGACCGGATCAGCGCCAAGCTGGCCGCGCTCGACACCGAAGACGTGCGCGCCCTGGCCGCCGTGGGCGCCGAGATCCGTGCCATGGTCGAGGCCCAGCCTTTCCCGGCCGATCTGCAAAAGGCCATTGCCGAGGCCTTTGCCACCCTGTCCGAAGGCAACCCCGAGGCCAGCTTTGCCGTGCGCTCGTCTGCCACGGCCGAGGATCTGCCCGACGCATCCTTTGCCGGCCAGCAGGAAACCTTTTTGAACGTGCATGGCATTGACGAGGTGCTGCACAAGATGAAAGAGGTGTTCGCCAGCCTCTACAACGACCGCGCCATCAGCTACCGCGTGCACAAGGGCTTTGCGCACGACGTGGTGGCCTTGTCGGCCGGCGTGCAGCGCATGGTGCGCTCCGACCTGGGCGCGGCCGGCGTGATGTTCACCATCGACACCGAATCGGGCTTTGAAGACGTGGTTTTCATCACCAGCAGCTACGGCCTGGGCGAAACCGTGGTGCAGGGCGCCGTGAACCCCGACGAGTTCTATGTGCACAAGCCCATGCTCAAGGCCGGTAAAAAGGCCGTGATCCGCCGCAACCTCGGCTCCAAGCTGATCCAGATGGTGTTTGCCACGCCCGAGGAAAAAGCCGCTTCGGGCAAGCTCATCAAGACCATCGACGTGCCGACCGAGCAGCGCAACCGCTATTCGCTCACCGATGCCGATGTCGAACTGCTGGCGCACTACGCCGTGGTCATCGAGCAGCACTATGGCCGCCCCATGGACATCGAGTGGGGCAAGGACGGCACCGACGGCCAGCTTTACATCCTGCAGGCGCGCCCCGAAACGGTGAAGAGCCAGGCCAAGGGCCAGGCCGAGCTGCGCTACAAGCTCAAGGGCCAGGGCGCCGTGCTGGCCGAAGGCCGTGCCATTGGCCAGAAGATCGGCACCGGCCCCGTGCGCCTGGTGCACAACATTTCCGAGATGGACAAGGTGCAGCCCGGCGACGTGCTCGTGACCGACATGACCGACCCCAACTGGGAGCCCGTGATGAAGCGCGCCAGCGCCATCGTCACCAACCGCGGTGGCCGCACCTGCCACGCCGCCATCATTGCGCGCGAGCTGGGCATTCCGGCGGTGGTGGGCTGTGGCGACGCGACCGAGCGCCTGAAAGACGGCACCTTGGTCACGGTAAGCTGCTCTGAAGGCGACACCGGCCGCATCTACGACGGCCTGCTCGAAACCGAGGTCACCGAGGTGCAGCGCGGCGAGATGCCCGCCATCCAAACCAAGATCATGATGAACGTGGGCAACCCCCAGCTGGCGTTTGACTTTGCCCAGCTGCCCAACGAGGGCGTGGGCCTGGCGCGGCTCGAGTTCATCATCAACAACAACATTGGTGTGCACCCCAAGGCGATCCTCGATTATCCGAACATCGACAACGACCTGAAAAAGGCCGTGGAATCGGTGGCCCGCGGCCATGCAAGCCCGCGCGCTTTTTACGTGGACAAGGTCGCCGAAGGCGTGGCCACCATCGCCGCCGCCTTCTGGCCCAAGCCCGTCATCGTGCGCCTGTCGGACTTCAAGAGCAATGAATACCGCAAGCTGATTGGCGGCAGCCGCTACGAGCCCGAGGAAGAAAACCCGATGCTGGGCTTTCGCGGCGCGGCGCGCTACATCAGCGCAGACTTCGGCGAAGCCTTTGCCATGGAGTGCGAGGCTTTGAAGCGCGTGCGCAACGACATGGGCCTGACCAACGTGCAGGTGATGGTGCCCTTTGTGCGCACGCTGGGCCAGGCCGAGCGCGTGACCAAGCTGCTGGCCCAGCACGGCCTGCAGCGTGGCAAGGACGATCTCAAGGTCATCATGATGTGCGAAGTGCCCAGCAACGCCATCCTGGCCGAGCGCTTTCTGGAGTTCTTCGACGGCTTCTCGATCGGCTCCAACGACCTGACCCAGCTCACCCTGGGCCTGGACCGCGACTCGGGCCTGGAGCTGCTGGCGCAAGACTTTGACGAGCGCGACCCGGCCGTGGAAGCACTGATCCACCAGGCCATCAAGGCCTGCCTGGCGCAGGGCAAGTACATCGGCATCTGCGGCCAGGGCCCCAGCGACCACCCTGACTTTGCGCAGTGGCTGGCCAAGGAAGGCATCTCGTCGATCTCGCTCAACCCCGACAGCGTGATCGCCACTTGGCAGCAACTCGCACGCTGAGTGCGCAGGGGTCGCCCTTGTCCAACCCACGGTAGTGAGCACCCTGGATGCGGCCCCTGACAAAAAACCACGAGCCCGAACTGGCGGGCCCCTTCCCGCCCGACCTGCACGATGTGCGCCACCTCTGGCTCAAGGCGGGGCTGCTGCTGGTGTGGGCGCTGGTGTCTTTTGTGGCCATGTTCTTTGCCCGCGATCTGCAAGCGTTCGTCGTGGCGGGCTGGCCCCTGGGTTACTGGATCGCCGCCCAGGGAGCCATGTTGATGTTCATTGCCATCGTGGTGGCCTACTGCTGGGCCATGAACCGGTTTGAACGCCAGGATGCCGCACGGGCGACTGCTGCGCTGGCCACCGCACAGGCCCAACCCCATGGCTGAGCCCGGGGCTGCTGGCCACGGAACGGATGACCAGGCCTACCTTTGGCGCCTGCACCGCATCTTTGCCCTTTATGTGGTGGGGGTGGTGGCGTTTCTGGCACTGATGGCCTGGGCCGAGCAGCAGGGGCTGTCGCGGCACTGGATCGGCCCGATCTTTCTGTTTCTCACGGTGATGGTCTATGCCGGTATCGGTGTGTATGGCCGCACCACCGATCCTGAAGAGTATTACGTGGCGGGGCGCCGCATTCCGCCCATGTACAACGGCATGGCGGCGGCAGCCGACTGGATGAGCGCGGCCTCGTTCATCAGCCTGTCGGGTGCGCTGTATCTGCAGGGCTTTTCTGGCGCCCGCGGCCAGGCCGGCGGGCTGGCCTACCTGCTGGGCTGGACCGGCGGCTTTTGCCTCGTGGCGATGCTGATCGCCCCGCATCTGCGTGCCATGGGGCTCTACACGGTGCCAGACTTCTTTCATGTGCGCTTTGGCGGACGCTGGCCGCGCATCATTGCCGCGCTGGCGGCGGTGCTGTGCTCCTTCACCTATGTGGTGGCCCAGATCTATGGCGTGGGCCTGATTGCGTCCCGTCTGACCGGTGTGCAGTTCGAGATCGGCATCATGCTGGGGCTGGGCGGCGTGCTGCTGTGCTCGTTCCTCGGGGGCATGCGCGCGATCACCTGGACGCAGGTGGCGCAGTATGTGGTGCTGCTGCTGGCGTTTCTGATTCCGGTGTCGTGGCTGGCCTACAAGCAGCTGGGCAATCCGCTGGCGCCCCTGGTTTATGGCACGCAACTGAGCAAAATTGCCGATCTGGAAGAGCAACTGCTCGATTCTCCGGCAGAACACCAGGTGGTGGGGGCCTACCTGCGGCGCGCTCAGGACTATGAGGCGCGCCTGCAGGACGTGGAAGGCGCACTCGAACGCGAGCGCGAGAAGGGGCGCGAACGCGTCCGCACTCTGCGCGCCCAGAATGCCGATGTGGGCCTCATCGTTTCCGCCAGCCGCGAGCTGGTTGCGCTGCCCAGGGATGCGGCATCCGCACGCGAGCGCTGGACGCGCGAAATGCGCGAGAACTACGAACGAGCCAAGCCCCTGGGCGGCCTGCCGCTGCACAGCCAGGCCTTCGCAGGCAACCCTGACGGCACGCCCCATGAGCGGCAGGAGTACGAGCTGACGCGGCGCAATTTTCTGGCGCTCATGTTCTGCCTGATGGTGGGCACGGCGGGGCTGCCGCATCTGCTGACCCGTTACTACACCGCACCCTCGGTGGCTGCGGCGCGGTCTTCGGTGGCGTGGTCGCTGTTTTTCATCGCCTTGCTGTACCTCAGCGCGCCGGCGCTGGCGGTGCTGGTGAAGTTCGAGGTCATGCAGAACCTGGTGGGCAGCAGTTTCGAGAACCTGCCCCACTGGATGGCCCAATGGGCCCGGGTGGACGCCTCGCTGCTGTCGGTGGAGGATGTGAATGGCGACGGCCTGGTGCAGTTTGGCGAGATCCGCTTGGGCGCCGACCTCATCATGCTGGCCACGCCAGAGCTGGGGGGCTTGCCTTACGTGGTCTCGGGACTGGTGGCCGCGGGCGGGCTGGCGGCGGCGTTGTCCACGGCCGACGGGCTGCTGCTGACCATCAGCAATGCGCTGGTGCGCGACCTCTATTACCGCGGTGGTCCGCGGGAGGCGTCGCCCGAGCAGCGCGTGATTCTGACCAAGTTCACCTTGCTGGCCGTGGCGCTGGCGGCGGCATTCGTGGCCGCGCTCAAGCCGGCCGAGATTTTGCCGCTGGTGTCGGCGTCGTTTTCCCTCGCCGCGTCGGCCTTTGTGCCGGTGATGGTGCTGGGCATTTTCTGGCGCGGCACCACGCGCCAGGGGGCCGTGGCGGGCATGCTGGCGGGGCTGGGCGTTGCGGTGTACTACATGCTTTCCCATACGCCGGTCTTGCGCGCCTGGGCGGGCTGGCTGCTGGCGGATGGCCTGTGGTTCGGCATTCAGCCCATTTCTGCAGGGGTGTTCGGAGTGCCGGTGGGGCTGATCGTGGCCGCCGTGGTGAGCCGCATCACCCGGCCGGCGCCCGCGCTGCCCCGGGTGCGCTCCGAGATGTGAGCGCCTGCTGCGTTGGCTCGGTGAAGGAGTGACCGGCTGGCCACGGCAGGTTTGTCAAGGCGTTCTGACTTGGGTGATGTGGAAAAACCCGAATACCCAGCGCCCGGCATACCTGCGAGACTGTTTCGAAAAGTTGCGTACACCGCTGGTGCCGCGTAGCTCCCACTTTTGGAGTAGGAACATGTTACTGGTCAAGACGCAAGCCGGACAAGAGGCGCTCAAGGATCGGCAACGGGGGTTGACGTCCCGCCAGCGTACGGCATTCATTCTGTTTGATGGCAAACGATCGACCGCCGAAGTGCTTGCAGCCACCGCTGCGATGGGGATCACGCAGGACGACGTGCAGGCCATGCTGGTGCGGGGTTTGCTGGCGCCTGCTGCCGGGCAGACTGCTGCGCGCTTGTCAACGGGTGGGGGTGATGGTTTGTCGTCGCTGGAGCTGTCGGAAGAGATCAGCGGTCGGTCGGACGTGGAGCGCTACCAGAGCGCCTATCTCATCGCCACCGAGCTGACCTCTGGCTTGGGTTTGCGTGGCTTTCGCCTGAATCTGGCCCTGGAAGGTGCGGGTAGTTTTGACGACCTCGCGGCCTTGGCCCCGAAGATCAGGGATGCCGTGGGCGATGCCAAATTCGCCCGACTGGAAAAGGCCTTGTTCAGCTGACGCTGTATTTCTTGGCTGGCCCGCTGGCCTGGTTTCAACCAGGCGGGATCAAAAAACAAAAAAGCGGCCCCGCAGGCCGCTTGCTGAAAAGGAAGGGTGGGGTGCTGTTTCAGCGCACGCCCAGCAATTCCACATCGAACTTCAGCGTGGCGTTCGGGGGAATCACGCCACCGGCGCCGCGCGCGCCATAGCCCAATGCCGCCGGGATGATCAGGGTGCGCTGGCCGCCGATCTTCATGCCTTGCACACCTTCGTCCCAGCCCTTGATGACCATGCCAGCGCCCAGCGAGAAAGCGAAGGGGTCGTTGCGATCGCGGCTGGAGTCGAACTTGGCGCCTTGTTCGCCGTTGTTGTAGAGCCAGCCGGTGTAATGCACCGTTACCTGGCTGCCCTTGGTGGCTTCAGCGCCATCGCCCACGTTGGTGTCTTCGTATTGCAGGCCGGATGCGGTGGTGGTCAATGCCATGGGAATTCCTTGATTGCTATTAAAAATATAGCTTCTGGCGCTTTACTGTAGCGCGCTAGAAGCTATTTAGATAAAGATTTTATCCGGCATCCCGGGCGGGGCCGGTGCAGGCACGGCGTGCCGCTTTTTATTTCTTGGCGCGGCCAGCCACCCAGCGTGTGGCGAAAGCTTGCACGTCGCTCAGGCGCTTGAGCAGGTCGGAGCCCGAGGGGGTGACGGTGTAGCCGTCACTGCCATGGTCGACAAAGCCGGCCTCGCGCAATTCCTTGATGCGGGTGTTCAGCGTGTTGGGTGTGATGCCGCCGACGCTGTCTTGCAGCAGCTGGCCATCGCGCAGGGCCCAGAGCACGCGCAGTGCGTAACGGCATTCGAGCCGTTCAAACAGCTGGTTGATGGCGGCATTTTCTTTGGAGCTCATGGATGCTTCTCCTCGCGCGAGTGTTGGGTCAAAGTTCGGGGTGGCGCCACAGGCACCATGTCCGAGGGGCGCTGCGACTATAGCGCGGAACCTGTTTTGCTACAAGTTTGGTAGCTCTTAAGGCACGGTACACATGCGCCTGACTCTTAAAAAGCCCTAAATCAATTCAAAGTGTTGCATGCGGGCCACGAACGCGATGGATGTCGGGAAGGGCACTTTCAGCGCACCCATCAGTGCCTGCAAGAGGCATTTTTTCGGGGTTCCCCAGGGCTGTGCCAGCTGGCGCTACTCAGACCGTGAACACGTCTCAGCCGCCAGCAGGCAGACCGGCGCGTGCCAGGTGGTCCACCAGCAGCCGCGCGCAGGGCGGTAGCGCATGGCTGCTGCGAAAGCACACGGCAAAGCGCCGCTGGGCCCAGGCATCGCTCAGGGGGACGATGCGTACCGGCGCCGTCAGGGCAAAAGGCTCGGCCACTTCGCGCGGGAATTTCTAAAATCGGGCAAACGCACCCTGGAGACATTCCGTGAGCCACGCCCCGTCATCCCCCCCGCCATTGGTTCGCGGCCCCTCGCGGGCTGTTGTCCGCGAGGTCGGTTTGCGCGACGGCTTGCAGAGCATTGCCACCGCGCTGCCCACCGAGCGCAAACTGGAATGGATCGATGCGGCCTACGCCGCTGGCCAGCGCGAGATCGAGGTGGGCTCGTTCGTGCCCGCGCGTCTGCTGCCGCAGCTGGCCGACACCGCCGAGGTGCTGGCCCATGCGAAAACCCTGCCTGGGTTGTTCGCCTCGGTGCTGGTGCCCAACTTCAAGGGCGCCGAGCGGGCGTTGGAGTGCGGGGCCGACTTGATGATCGTGCCGCTGTCGGCCAGCCACGCCCACAGCCTGGCCAACTTGCGCAAGACGCCCGACGAGGTAGTGGCCGAGGTGGCGCGCATCCGTGCCCAGCGCGACGCCTTGGGTCGCAAGACCCTGATCGAGGGCGGTGTGGGCACGGCCTTTGGCTGCACGCTGCAAGGCGAAGTGGCCGAGAGCGAGGTGCTGCGCCTGATGCAGGCCTTGCTCGACGCCGGCGCCGACCGCGTGAGCCTGGCTGACACCGTGGGTTATGCCGACCCGGCCAGCGTGCAGAGCCTGTTTGAAAAAGCCCGCGCCCTGGTGGGTGAGTGCCTGTGGTGCGCCCACTTTCACGACACCCGTGGCATGGGGCTGGCCAATGCCTATGCGGCCTGGCAGACCGGCATCGAGCGCTTCGATGCCTGTCTGGCCGGCATTGGCGGCTGCCCGCATGCCCCCGGCGCCAGTGGCAACGTGGCTACCGAAGACCTGGTCTTCATGCTCGAACGCATGGGCGTCCACACCGGCCTTGATGTGCCCGCGCTGCTGGCCCTGCGCCAGCGCGTGGCCGGCTGGCTGGCCGGTGAAACCCTGCATGGCACGCTGTGGCAGGCCGGCTTGCCCAAACCGCAGGCGGCCGCTGCTGCCTGTGTGCCCGCTGGCGTGGCAGCTTGGCCCCTCTGAATCCCTTATCGTGAGCCCCATGACTTCTGCCCCTGCTTCTTTTGCCCCCGATTCTTCTGCCACCCCCGATCCCGCATCGCGCCCCTTGCCCCTGGCGGGCTTGCGCGTGGTCGAGTTCACCCACATGGTCATGGGCCCTACCTGCGGCATGGTGCTGGCCGATCTGGGGGCCGAAGTCATCAAGGTCGAACCGGTGGATGGCGACCGCACGCGCCACCTGCTGGGCGCAGGCGCGGGCTTTTTCCCCATGTTCAACCGCAACAAGAAGAGCATTGCGCTCGACCTGCGCAGCCCCGATGGGCTGGAGGTGGCGCGCCGGCTGGCAGCCTCGGCCGACGTGGTGGCGCAGAACTTCAAACCCGGCGTGATGGGCAAATACGGCCTCGACTACGCCGCGCTCAGCCCGCTCAATCCGCGCCTGATCTATGTGAACCACACCGGTTTTCTGCCCGGCCCCTACGAGCACCGCACCGCGCTCGACGAGGTGGTGCAGATGATGGGCGGCCTGGCCTACATGACCGGCCGCCCCGGCGACCCGCTGCGCGCGGGCACCAGCGTGAACGACATCATGGGCGGCATGTTTGGCGCCATCGGGGCCATGGCGGCACTGATGCAGCGCGGCATCACCGGGCGCGGGCAAGAGGTGGATTCGGCCCTGTTCGAGAACAACGTGTTTCTGGTGGGCCAGCACATGATGCAGTTCGCCGTCACCGGCCAGCCCGCCGCGCCCATGCCCGACCGCATCTCGTCCTGGGCGCTGTACGACGTGTTCAGTGTGAAGGATGGCGAGCAGATTTTTCTGGCCGCTGTGAGCGATGCGCAGTGGATCACCTTCTGCGATGCCATGGGCTATGCCGACCTCAAGGCCGACCCGCTGCTGGCCACCAACAACGACCGGGTGCGCGCGCGGGCCACGATGCTGCCCGAACTGCGCCAGCGGCTGGCCCGTCACAGCGCTGCCGAGCTGGCCGCCATCTTCGAGAAAAATGGCTTGCCCTTTGCACCCATCCTGCGGCCCGAGCAGCTGTTTGACGACCCGCACCTCAACGCCACCGGCGGCCTGGCCGACATCACGCTGCCCGATGGCGAGCGCGCCGGCCAGACCGCGCGCACCACGCTGTTCCCCTTGCGCATGGATGGCCAGCGGCTGGGTGTGCGGCTGCAGCCCCCGGTGCTGGGCCAGCACACCGCCGAACTCATGGAGCAGCTGGGCTACAGCCTTGAGCAGGTGCAGGCCCTGCAGGCGCAAGGCGCCGTGGCCTGAGAGGCTGAGAGTCTTTGATCCATGCCCGCCTTGCACGCCAAAACACACCGGCTCGCTCGCCATAGCCCGAGCTATGGCTGTGTTTTGCGCCTAGACCCGGCGCGTTTTGACGCGCCTTTCGGGCACGGCCGAAAAACGCTCAGCCTCTGAGCGCTCCGGTTTGGGGGCTTCGCACGGCGCCCATGGAACAACGACCCAATGACAACGATGGAGACAAGGCGCCCCAGGACGGCTTGGTGCTCGGCATGGTCTCCAGCAACCATGTGGTCAACCCCAGTGTGTTCAAGAACATTGCTGGCACAGGGCTACCCGTTGCAAAGCCCGCCGCCCGATGCCACGGCTGCCTTCTTTCGCAGCGAAGCCAGCCGCATGGCCCGGCTGGTGAAGCAGGCCGGGCTCAAGCTGGACTGAATGCTCATTTTTAAATAGCATGTCGCGCTTATCCATCAAGCGCTTGAGGCCTATTTCGCGCAATTTTTTGACAGAACCGAGCTCCATCGTGTCTCCCCCAAAGCACGACGCCCCAGCACCGTGAGGGTGGCTGGGGCGCCTGCGGCAGGCCCTGTTGCCACGGTTTACAGCGAATCGATAAAGCTGCGCAGCTTGTCCGAGCGGCTGGGGTGCTTGAGCTTGCGCAGCGCCTTGGCTTCGATCTGGCGGATGCGCTCGCGGGTCACGTCAAACTGCTTGCCCACTTCTTCCAGCGTGTGGTCGCTGGTCATCTCGATGCCAAAGCGCATGCGCAGCACCTTGGCTTCGCGGGGCGTGAGGCCGTCGAGGATGTCCTTGACCACGTCGCGCAGGCCGGCCTGCATGGCGGCTTCGATGGGGGCGGTGTTGGCACCGTCCTCGATGAAATCGCCCAGGTGGCTGTCGTCATCGTCGCCGATGGGCGTTTCCATCGAGATCGGCTCTTTGGCGATCTTCATGATCTTGCGGATCTTGTCCTCGGGGATCTCCATCTTGGCCGCCAGGATGGACGCATCGGGCTCAAAGCCGAACTCCTGCAAGTGCTGGCGGCTGATGCGGTTCATCTTGTTGATGGTTTCGATCATGTGCACCGGGATGCGGATGGTGCGCGCCTGGTCGGCAATGCTCCTTGTGATGGCCTGGCGGATCCACCACGTTGCATAGGTCGAGAACTTGTAGCCGCGGCGGTATTCGAACTTGTCCACCGCTTTCATCAGGCCGATGTTGCCTTCCTGGATCAGGTCGAGGAACTGCAGGCCACGGTTCGTGTACTTCTTGGCGATGGAGATCACGAGGCGCAGGTTGGCCTCGATCATTTCCTTCTTGGCATCGCGCGAGGTCGATTCACCCTCGTTCATGCGCTTGTTGATGCCTTTGAGCTCGGCCAGCGGCACGACCACGCGCGATTGCAGGTCGGTCAGCTTTTGCTGCAGATCCTGGATGGGCGGAATGTTGCGCGCCATGATGGCCGACCAGGGCTTGCCGGCCGCAGCCTGCTTTTCCACCCACTTGAGGTTGAGCAGGTTGGGCGGAAAGTCCTTGATGAAGGTTTCCTGGGGCATGCCGCACTTGTCCACGATGATGCGGCGCAGCTCGCGCTCTTTCTTGCGCACATCATCGACCTGGCCGCGCACCATGTCGCACAGCTTCTCGATGGTCTTGGCCGTGAAGCGGATGGTCATCAGCTCTTCCGACAGGGCGGCCTGGGCCTTCACGTAGGCGGGCGTGCCGTAGCCTTCCTTGTCGTAGATCTTGTGGACTGTCTCGAACAGCTCGCGCAGCTTGTCAAAGCGCTCCAGCGCCTGCTTCTTGAGTTCTTCGAGCTTTTTGGTCAGTGCCTTGGAGCCGCCCTTGCCGTCGTCATCGTCGGCTTCGTCGAATTCGTCGAAGTCTTCTTCGGCCACATAGTCGTCGGCCTCGTTGGGGTTGGAGAAACCGTCCACGATGGTCGAAATGACGACCTTGCCCTCGCGGATTTCCTCGCCCATGTTCAGGATCTCGGCAATGGTGGCGGGCGATGCGCTGATCGCCTCCATCATGGCCATCAGGCCGCCTTCGATGCGCTTGGCGATTTCGATTTCGCCTTCGCGCGTGAGCAGCTCGACCGTGCCCATTTCGCGCATGTACATGCGCACGGGGTCGGTGGTGCGGCCGAATTCGCTGTCCACGGTGGACAGGGCGGCTTCGGCGGCTTCTTCGGCT
>LNAP01001120.1_pt1 | contig 29051 bp, 25 predicted proteins | sample 602601 | NCBI WGS metagenome assembly LNAP01 (sample SAMN02440304, study PRJNA202911) | soil metagenome | biome: Subtropical and temperate rainforests or woodlands; isolation source: soil samples (1 kg each in a 20% v/v slurry with milli Q water) were... ... | reverse complement strand
AAAGTATACTCCGACAACTTCGGACTGCTCCAGCATCAGCGGTACATTCTCGGTTACCCGGACGGACAGTTCAAGCCGAACAACTCGCTTACCCGCGCCGAGCTGGCCGCGATCGTCGCGAGACTTACGGAAAACAATACGCAAAGCACAGCTCTGCCATTCTCTGACGTATCCGAAGAACACTGGGCAAGCAACTACATCAAGATTGCAACGAAGTACGGCTATTTCAGCGGCTTCGAGGATGGCACGTTCCGTCCGGAAGCCAAAGTGACGCGCGGCGAGCTCGCAACCGTTATGGCGCGTTTCCTGAAGCTGCAAATCAGCGAGCCTGCGGATGCGCACTTCTCGGATACGGCAGGTCACTGGGCGGGAGCGGCTGTCGAGCAGCTGTACCGCGGCAAGTTCCTCTCCGGTTACCCGGATGGCACGTTTAAGCCGAACGATTCGATCATTCGCGTCGAAGCGGTCACGCTTATTAACAGCATGCTGTACCGCGGTCCGCTGACAGGCATCCATGCGATGTTCCCGGACGTTCCGGAAACTCACTGGGGCTTCGGCGCCGTTCAAGAAGCGACCGTTTCCCACGAAGCTGCCCGGGGCAACGACGGCAGCGAAGTGTGGAAGACCGATCTGAAAGATTACGTGCAATAGTCCCATCTACTCTAGGCAAAACGGCCGCGCCCTCTCCCGAGGGTGCGGCCGTTTCACATTTATAACATCAGAATGCACCCGTTTTGAGCGAAGCCGGGTCGTTCTGATGCTGCAAGAAAAGCTACCACTTACGCCGGGTCATTCATCGTGGAGAAGGCTTCGCTTAAAAGCTGTTCTTATTGCCGGAGCCGAAGCAAAGTCTTGTGCATCCAGATCGCCGCTTGGCATCCTTCGCCCATCGCAATCGTCACCTGCTCCGAATGAACCCCGATATCTCCCGCCGCCCACAAATTCGGAACGGTAGTCATTTTCGTACGGGCATCGGTCATAATATGTCCGTTCTCATGACGCTCCGCCCCGAGCTGCTCGGCCAGCCACGAACGCACCTCGTTTCCGCCGAAAGCGATAAAACCGCGCTCCCCCTCGATCCGGGCGCCGCCCTCTAATAATACACCCGCGAAGCGCCCCTCCGACGGATCGCCCGCCGTCAGCACCTCCCGGATCGCGCCTTGAACGACATCCACTCCGGCAGCATGCAGCGAATCATGCAGCTCTTGATCCATCGGCTCTCGTTCATGATTCACATAGATCAATTCATCCGTAAAATATTGCAGCGCCTTGACCATCCTAGCTCCCGTGTTTCCCGAACCGAGAACGAGCGTTCGTTTCCCCGCGGTTTCATAGCCGTCGCAGTCCGGGCAAACGAAGACGGACAGCCCTAGGCACGGAAGGAGGGAGGGGAGAGGGGGAAGACGGTCCTTCACCCCGGTTGCAAGCAGGAGCGCGGAAGACACGACTTCGGCATCCCGCCCGGTTCCCCCCAATACCTGAAACGAGACCCGAAATGTACCGTCCGAATTGCGCTCCGCCCGTTCCGCACGGCCCCGGACAAACTGGATGCCGTATGTTTCCGCCTGGGCTTGACCGCTCTTCCTTAGTGTCTCGCCGCTGATCCCATCCGGGAAACCAAGCACATTGCGATACATTCGGCAAAGCGCGGATCGCCCGTCCCCCGCGTCGATCACCATCACCTGGCGGCGATATCTTCCCAATTGGATGGAGGCCTGCAGTCCGGCCATCCCGCCTCCCACAATGACCGCATCATAAACAAAAGACACGCTGCTCACCTCCGCTTTGGTGATTAGCGTGTCCATGTGCTCTTTACTCTATATCAGCTTTATGCCGCTGAGCAAAATCAATGTCGCCATCACCGCACGGAGCGGCTTCGAGGGCACCTTCGCGCCCAAGGTGCTGCCAATGAGGACGCCCGGCACGGATCCAGCCAATAAGTTGAACGCCAAGCCGTAGTCGATGTTTCCGAGCCCCGCATGCAACGCCCCAGCCACCGATACAAGGAAGAACGCGTGTGCGATGTCGGTGCCGACCACCTCGGAGGATTTCATTTTGAACAGATAAAGAAGCGCGATCGCGAACAGCGACCCCGAACCGATGGATGTCAGTCCGACCACAAAGCCAAGCACCAACCCGATCCCGACCGTAACGCCACGCTTCTCCCGCAATGTCTTTTCCTGCCACCGATTACTCTCTTGCTTCTTACGCGTAAAAGTCCGGTACAAAATCGATACCGCTACGACTACAAGCATAATGCCAAGCGCCGTGCGAATAAAGTTTTCCTGATTATGAAAGAACGACTCGAACAGCTTGAGCAGTCCCACCGCAATGACAGCGCCTGGAATACTGCCGAGCGCCAAGTATCCGACGATTCCCCATTGTACCGTTCTTTGCCGCCAGTGTTGGAATGTGCCGAACAATTTCGTGATGGAGTTGTAAAATAAATCCGTGCCTACGGCAACTGTCGGTTGAATGCCGATAAGGATTAAGATCGGCGTCAACAGCGCTGCGCCGCCTACCCCCGTCAAGCCTACGAGAAAGCCGACCATCAACCCGATCCATGCAATCGTTATATCCATAAGTAGATCCCCTGTCTTCTATAAATCCGACTAATATTAGTGGAATTATAAGATTAACGAGGTTCTTTTGTAAAGACCTCATTTCAAACTTCCAAAAAAGTTCACAGCCATACACATTTTCATTTAGGCTTCGCTTCGTTATAATGGACAATATATGTATAGGGATTTTGTAAAAGGGTTGTTGAAGGAGGCTTTCGCGTGTCTAGTACATTCTGGATCGTCATGGTTGTGTTGACGTTGTTTATCGCCAGCATTTTAACGTCGTCTTACAACGAAGACAAAACCAAGGGGCTTTGATAATCGGCTAGGATGGAGCTGTTGGAGGTACTCCAGCAGCTCTTTCTTGTGCTTGCGCATGCTTTTTGTTTGCAAAAAGAAAAAGCACCCAGTGCTGGGTGCAGTTGTTGCAGACAAACTGAAAATAAGATTGTACTCGTTGTCCGCTATTTTCCCAATTACGAGAAATTGGTTGTACATAAGATAATCCGCTGTCCGTTATTTGCTAAAAAACGCTAAAACGATTCATTATTAACTAAATAGCGGACACCCACCCGATGCAGTTATTCATGAATGTTATGTTAACTTCTAAGAATTAGCGGACAACGAGTTGCTTTATATTTAATAGCCTTAATCCTGTACAAGCTGCTGCAGTTGATACAGTTTCCGCTCATGCATCTGGCTTATTCGTACCATTGCCGGGTCTCTTAAACTCCCAAATTGTTCGTAGAGCTCGGACATACATTCTTTTAGAGCTTTGATCTCAACCATAAGGAAAAACATCCGAATCTTTTCTTGCTTCGTTTTACGTTTCACTGCACATTCCTCCTTAAGATTTTCTCTTCAATCGATGGAGGCCTCGTTCGGCAACTGGCTGGCATCGTCTTCTGACATTAGCCCCTCTAGCTTTGCGTCCCCATTTTTCAATGGGTTTGCCTTGACGTACCGATTTATGTGATTAATTACATTATATAGTAGAATATAACCCTCAGTAAAGTATAAAGTCATATTTTATCAGAATATTAAGTTATTTTATATAAGCCGGCGCCTACCCGATTTTTAAGCCACCCACGTTTGCGCAGCATTGTTTTTGCCATAACTCCGTATGTCATCGCTTCATTTTGAAACTCAACAAACATGAGACCGACATCGTTTCCTCCATATAAAAAAGGCGCCTCCGACAGAACGCCGATAACTACATCGATCGTCCGTCAGAAACACCTTATTGTGCGAGTATTACCGATCAATGCGCCGCATTACCGCAATTCCGGAAAGGAGAGCTGGCGCAGCCCCTCAAACAGCACAATCGCCACCGCGTTCGATAAATTCAGCGAGCGTATATGCTCATTGATCGGAATTCGGATGCGCTGCTCAGGAAAACGGGACAGGATCGAATCCGGCAGACCGGCCGTCTCTTTTCCGAAAACAAACATGTCACCGTCCTGATAGGCAAAATCCGTGTAATGCCTGCTTCCCTTCGTCGTCGCAAAAAACTTGCGGGAGTCGGGATAAGCCGTTACTACGTCCTCAAATGAATCGTGCACGTGAAGCTTCACGGAAGGCCAATAATCAAGCCCCGCACGCTTTAAATCCTTATCCTCGATCGAAAAGCCGAGCGGCTTCACAAGATGAAGATGGGTACCGGTTCCCGCGCAGGTGCGCGAAATGTTTCCGGTGTTCGCCGGAATTTCCGGTTCAACTAGCACAACATGGAAAGCCACTCTTAATACACCTCTCGACCACTTATATTAATGCTTTTTCTGGAAATCGGTCATGAACTCGGCAAGCGCCGCACACGTTTCATACGGCACGGCATTGTACGTCGAAGCGCGGCATCCGCCAACGCTGCGATGTCCTTTCAGACCGACAAAGCCGGCTGCTTCCGATTCTTTAATGAAAGCCTTCTCCAACGCTTCATCTTTTAAACGGAATGTGACGTTCATCCGGGAACGGTACGCCGGGTCCGCGTGACCTGTATAAAACCCATCGCTCTCGTCAATAACGCGGTACAACAGGTCTGTCTTCTCCTTATTGCGACGTTCCATTTCGGACAGCCCGCCACCGTCGCGAATCCAACGAAGGACAAGGTTCATCATATACACCGAGAAGGACGGCGGCGTATTGTAAAGCGAATTGTTCGCACTATGCGTGTCGTAACGCAGCATCGTCGCCAGCGTCTTCGGCGAGGCGTCGACAAGCTCGTCCTTCGCGATAACCACCGTGACGCCCGATGGACCGAGATTTTTTTGCGCACCCGCGTAAATCATTCCGAACTTAGAAACGTCAACCGGTCTGCTCAGAATGTCGCTGGACATATCGGCAATAAGCGGGGTGTTGCCCGTATTCGGGAACGTCTGCATCTGAACGCCCTCGATCGTTTCGTTCGAGGTTACATGCAGATAAGCCGCGTTCGAAGGGAGCGCGATCGACGAAAGATCGGGCACCCGGTCGTACGCCGTCGGCTTCGAGCTTGCCGCCTCGAACGTCGCTCCGAACAGCTGCGCTTCTTTAAAGGCCTTGATCGCCCAGCTTCCCGTTACGACATACCCTGCTGTCTTGTCGGCAGGAAGCAGGTTCATTGGGATCATCGCAAACTGTGTGCTCGCTCCGCCCTGCAGAAACAGCACTTTATAGCCCTCCGGAATCGACAATAAAGAACGAAACAGCTGCTGTGTTTCATCGTTCAAGCGCTCATAATGCTTGCTGCGGTGCGACATCTCCATAATGGACATGCCGGCCCCCTCATAATCGGTCATCTGTTCCGCTGCTGCCTTCAACACTTCCAATGGCAAAGCCGCCGGGCCGGCGTTGAAATTAAATGCCCGTTTCATTGTAGTCGTCACGTGGATTCCCACTCCCGTCATCATTTTTTTCGTTACCTCAATGTTACAACTATCATAGCAAGGACTTATCCGCCGATTCAAGTGAGCGAATCAATTATTACCCCCGCGGTTTCTTCAATCGCCTTGTCGGTCACATCGATAATCCGGCATCCTAGCCGCTCCATGACCGAAAGGCTATGGTGCAGCTCTTGTTCAATGCGGGCAATATCGGCATAGCTGGCTCCGGTAGGGAGGCCGATCGCTTTTAACCGCTCTTTCCGGATTTTCAAGATCGCTTCCGCGCTCATTGTTAGTCCGAACAGCCTGTCCTTCTTCACCTGTTCGAGTTCCTTAGGTACGGGCACCTCCGGAACGAGCGGCCAGTTGGCTACCTTGAGGCCTTTGAAAGCAAGAAACATGCTGAGCGGGGTCTTTGACGTCCGGGATACCCCTACAAGCACGACGTGAGCCTGGGGCAGTCCCTTCGGATCCTTCCCGTCGTCGTAGCGTACAGAAAACTCGACCGATTCGATCCGCTTGAAATATTCCTCGTCCATCTCTCGCTGAAGTCCCGGGTCCGACTTAGGAACGCCGCGGAACGTCGCGGAGAACGCTTCGAGCATCGGCCCCATAATATCGACCGTTCTTACATTATAGCGGACCGATTCCTCTTTGATCGCATCCCTTAGTTCCGGCCGAACGAACGTGTAGGCCACAAAGCTTCTTCGTTCAGCAGCTTCCCGAATAATGCTGCGAATTTGATCCGCTCGCTCGATATGTCCGATCCGCTGCGTACGCACTTGTTTCTGTCCGAACTGTCTTAGCGTTGCGCGCGTCACGGCCTCCGCCGTCTCGCCGACCGAGTCGGAACATATGTAGATCAATTGTTCTGGACCTGTTTCCGTGGTCATCCGGCATCTCCTTTGCTGCTTTAAAGACGAGCTTCCGATATTTATCACTGTACCGTGAAAGCACAATCCTTTCAACCCCGCCGATTGCAAACGAAACATCCCCGACGCGGCACGCCGGGGATGCGAGAAAACGAAAGGGATTAGCAGTCGTAATAAAGTGCGTACTCTTGCGGATGAGGGCGAATCGTTACAGACTTCGCTTCTGCGCGCTTATAGTCAACGTAGTTGTCGATAAATTCTTTCGTGAATACGCCGCCCTCTGTTAAGAACTCATAGTCCGCTTGCAGTGCGTCAAGCGCTTCGTCAAGCGACCCCGGCACGCTGCGGATGTCCTTCTTCTCTTCATCCGTCAAGTCGTATACGTTTTTGTCCACCGGACCGTATCCAAGCTTGCGCGGATCAAGCTTGTTCTTGATTCCGTCCAAACCGGCCATCAGCATCGCTGCGAACGCAAGGTATGGATTCGCCGTGGAGTCCGGTGTGCGGAACTCAATGCGCGCGCCCTTCGGCGTAACAGCCGCAATCGGAATTCGCACCGCTGCGGAGCGGTTACCTTTCGAGAACACAAGGTTGACGGGAGCTTCGTAACCCGGTACAAGACGCTTGAACGAGTTCGTGCTCGGGTTCGTGAATGCGATCAAAGCAGGAGCGTGGTGCAGAATGCCGCCGATGTAGTAGATCGCCAATTCACTCATGTTTGCGTAAGCGCCCTTCTCATAGAAAAGAGGGGAGTCGCCGTTGAAGATGGACATATGCACGTGCATGCCGCTGCCGTTGTCTCCAAACAGCGGTTTAGGCATGAAGGTAGCCGTCTTTCCGTATTGGCGCGCCGTGTTGTGCACAATATATTTATACTTCATGAGGTTGTCTGCTGTTTTCGCCAACGTGTCGAAGCGGAAGTTAATTTCGCCTTGGCCAGCGGTTGCCACTTCGTGGTGATGACGGTCGATGCGAATGCCGGCCTCCATCATCAAACGGCACATTTCGCTGCGGATATCCTGCTGTGTATCCACCGGCTGAACAGGCACGTATCCGCCTTTCACCGGAATCTTAAAGCCAAGATTGCCGCCTTCTTCTTTGCGCCCCGTATTCCAAGCAGCTTCCTCGGAATCTACTTCAAAGAACATTTTGTTCATGCCGCTCTCATAGCGAACGTCGTCAAAAATGAAAAATTCCGATTCCGGACCGAAGTACGCCGCCGTACCGATTCCCGTCGATTGCAAATACTCTTCCGCTTTTACGGCGATGCCGCGCGGGTCGCGATCGTAACGGTCGCCTTCCGGTGTAACGATATCGCACATGATGATCAATGTCGGATGAGCTGTGAACGGATCGACATACGCAGTTTCCGTAACAGGCATCATTACCATATCGGAATTTTCAATGCCGCGGAAACCAGAGATAGAAGAACCGTCAAAAGCTACGCCGTTCACAAATGTATCCTCGTCAACTTCAACCGCAGGAAGGGAAATGTGCTGGGCTTTGCCTGACAAGCCTACAAAACGAAAATCCACCCATTCAATATTTTTTTCCTTGATCAAGTTCAACACGTTTGCAGTAGACATTCCAAAATACCCCCTATTTCCGAACATTTAATTGTTTAAACACCCACAACGTTCAGTAATTACTTTTGCCTTGTCGTTAATTATAAACCCCCTTAATAGAGTCGTCAATATCTATGTAAGGTATTTTTGGCAATTATGTTAGATTAGCTTACACATTGCTATTTACTGGAATAAATTTCCTTTTTCGTTGGCTTCTAACTAAAAGAATCGTTATTTCATGCGGATTTTCAGCGTTTTTTACTCTCGACACTTTTACAGAATATACCTTAACAACACCTTAACAGTTCGCTTCCACCCTTCTTTCTCTACAAAAAGCGAGATGTTCACATTTATTTCATATTTCCGAACGACATCAAAAAGCGCCGGTCATCGCCCGGCGCTTCAGCTTTTTCTTATTTATTTGCTGAGGAAGTAATCCACCTGCTTGCAGAACGAATCCGTCTGCTCGATTTGCGTCCAATGTCCGCAATTGGAGAACATATGAAGCTCAACGTCAGGAAGCAGCATCGCTAGCTTAAAGCTCGTTTCCTGAATCGGAATGATGCGATCCTCCCGTCCGTGAATGAGCATCGAAGGATGCTTAATCTCCCGAAGCTCGTCCTCGGACAGCGCCAAAGCGTCGACATGCCGCTGGCGAGGCGCCGGGAACAAAGCGGAGAACGATTCTTGGAAGCCTTCCTGAATGCTCGCCTTGTAACGCATTTCGACCAAGTCGTTGTTGTCCGCCATCGAAGGATTTGCCGAGAACATCCCGATTAGCCGCTTCATGTTTTCCACGCTCGGCGTGTAGCCCCATACGGCATCCAACCCTTCGCTGATCGGGAAGGATACGCCCACCGAACCCATCAAGATCAGTTTCTTCACCAGATCCGGACGCCGATGCGCGATTTGAAGCGCCAACGCTCCGCCCATCGAGTTGCCGATGATTGAAAGAGGGCCGAGATTCCGCTGCTCGATGAAAGCGATCATATGCTTCACAAACAAATCAACGGAATACTGGATTCCCTCCGGTCGATCCGTGTAGCCAAATCCGATGACATCGGGGGCATGCAGACGATACTTCTTGGAAAGAATCGGGTAGACAAGGCGCCAATTCGCCCATGCCGATACCCCTGGACCCGAACCGTGAATGAGCAGCAGGTTTTCTCCTTCACCTTCATCATGATAATGGGTGCGAACATTTCTACCTTCCAGCTGAATTTCCGTAAACAATCCGTTCTCCGACATATGTACCTCCTTAAGTTATAAAAGATCGCTTCAATAATTAGTATAACCGTTTACACCTTCTCCGAATCCGCCTGTTGACGCAGCTCTTCCGGAGACAATTCCTCCTGTCCGGGCTTTGCCTTCGCCGCGTTGCCGAACGAACCGATCCGGCTTTGCCCAAACAAAAATTCGTTCATCTTCGCCTCATCCCGATATTTCTCCGGCTCGTAACGCTCCCGGTGAATGATTTCCTTCAGAGGTCTACGCGGCGTTGCATTCGGCCATTTGTGCGTGTAGCCGATTGGAATGAGCTCGTAAACCACCAGAGGGTCCGGAATTCCGAGCATCACCTTCAGCATCGTGCTCATATAAGGTGAACCCGCATCGCTCATATATTGAGCCCCAAGCCCAAGCGCTCGCGCCGCTAAATGCATGGCGTAGCACGCGTTCGCGAGCCCGCTGAAGAAGTGCCGGTCGCCTTTATCAAGAATCGTTCGCACCGGGTAGGACGCATTCACCCGAGGATCACCGACTACGAGAATATGAACCGGAGCGTGGCGGAAGCCGTCGCCCGGCATTTTCGTATAGCCGCGCAACGCCTTTTCCATCTCCTTTTTATCCTCAAGCTGCTTCAAATACAAGTCCGCAATCGCATGACGCTTGTCCCGGTCCCGAATAACAATAAATTCCCATGGCTGACCGTTTCCGCCGGATGGCGCCCAGCGCGCCGTCTCTAGAATGCTTTCAATCTGCTCGTCCGACACGTCCCGCTTTTGGTCAAACCCGCGGATGCTCCGTCGGCTGTGAACGAGTTCCGTAAACCCTTCAATCGTGAGGAGTTCGGTCATTTCAAAATACCTCCTTCTTAGGTTGTCCTTCCAACGTCAGAAACAATAATGTATTCTGATAAATCCGCCCCTTTTCAATATAAACGGAAGCGGAAATTTTTGCTATACCTTATTTATGTGACGCTGCTTCATTCATTTCCGAATGATTCTCCGTTTCCGGACGCGTATAGAACGCTCCTCCGACCATGGAGAGTCCGCAAACCCAGAAGACGAGCGACAAACCGAAGGCGCCGCCCGCGACACCCATCAAAGCCGGAAGCGTTAATTGGGATATGCGGTTGAACATGCTGCGCATGCCCAGCACCTCGCCTTCCCGTCCGGGAGGGCTGTAATTCAGCAAATAGACCCATGACAACGGTTGCCCTAACCCTAACCCCATTCCTAACATAAGAGCGATAGCCATTAGAATCACAGGCACCCCTGTCAATGGAAGCAAAACAAAAGCAACCCCTGCGATCACAAGGCAGACGGCGATGACGCTCTCCCGTCGGAATCGCTGCAAAAGCGGATATTGAAAGATGCGGATGATGACCATCGCAAGTGAAAGAAGCGAGATAATAAGCCCGATCGTGCCTGGAGCCATACCGGCCTGCGCCCCATATAGAGGAAAGTACGTAATAAACATATCTTTGCCGAATACGACAAGCCCGCTCAATATCAACGCTTTACGAATATTCAATTGTTTCAGCAGGGCAAAGGTGGAGCTTTGCTTTTCCTTCTTAGCGCTGCGTTCGATAACGATATTGTAAATCCTCGTGGAGGCGAAGCTCCACAGCAGCATCGCTGCCAGCGACGTAAGCAGCAGCGTCTGGAATCCGTGCCATTGGTATAAAAATCCGCCGCTGATCGGTCCGATGACCTCCCCGACGGAGAACATCGTGATCAACAAAGCGGATGCCTTGTCCTTATCGCCGTCTACTAAACTGACCCCTCGGATAAGCGAGGTGATCATTAAATTGTTGCTAAGTCCCAATGCAATCTGTGCAATAAACAAACTTGTCAGCCCGGGTAGTAAAATCGGGAACAGCAAGGTGACTGCGGAAAACAATCCGGCTATGAACATCGTTCGATTTGATCCAATCCGATCGACCCATTTGCCAAGAGCAATAGCAAGAAAAGCCGGAAACAACGCATAAATAGATATTAATATCCCGATCGTTTCCGTTGAGGCACCAAGTTCGGCAGCTTGAAGCGAAACGATCGGCCGGATGGACGTTAGAGCAAATCCGTGAAGGATTGTGATGATCATATAAATGCCTAGCTGTGAACGGATCCATCCGACCAACTCGTTTCCTCCTAACCATCAATCACTAGTTGTCAGTGTTCTTTGAAGTAGAAAAAGAATTATTGTAATGCTCCAACTTCCTTGTAAAGCTTCTCTGCGCCCGGATGCATCGGCATGCCGCCCACTTTCGCAAGCGCCTCAGGCGTCGTTTCGGAAAGTGCGTCATGGATCGTCTTCAGGTAATCGAGGTTGTCGACGATCGACTTTGTTACTTGATATACAGTCGCCTCATCCACTTCAGCGCTCGTAATGAGCGATGTGTACAATTCTACACTTTTATATGCCTCAGGCTGGAAATCGTAGGAATTTGCAGGCATTACAACCTGCGGCATGCCATACTTCGTTTCGAGCTCCTTCAGCACCTCGTCGCTAAGCTGAATCAAGCGAAGCGGCACGGACAGGTTCGTTTCCACCAGGTACGTTTCCCCAGCTTTCGCCGTTGTGATGTACATGTCCAAACGATTGTCGCGAATCATGTCCATGCTGTCTCCGGAGGACGTGTTCACCACTTGGCCGCCCCACGATTCGATATCGGCCGGCGTTACGCCGTAATGCGCGAAGGCCGTTTCTGCGATCAAGTTCTGGATCGTGCCCTTCTTGTTCATGGACACCTTCACCGGAATTTTCTTCTCTACAATTTCTTCAATTGTTGTGAACGGAGCGTCAGCGCGTACGGCAATCTGCATGTATCCTTGATACAGCGAAGCGACCATCCGCAAATTCTCCAGTTTCGCAGGGAACGGTTCTTCTCCCTTTAACGCCTGAGATACGATCGGGCTGTGCGCCATTCCGAACGGCACTGTGCCCTGAGCTACGGCAACTGCGTTAGCTCCGTCTTGTCCCGGCTCATAAGTGAACGTCGACCCGGGAGCAAGGCGTCGAATTGTCTCGCCGATGCCTTCGCCGATTGCGGACCAGGAACCGCCAGCGGAGCCGCCGGCAAGCGAAATATTTAACGTTTTCGGTGTAAACGCTTCTTCCGAAGGTGCGGCAGACTTGCCATCGGCCGGCGTCTCAGCCGGCGGCTGCGAACCGCCCGTTTCCGGTGCCGCGGCGCCTCCGCCGCAAGCGGCAAGCAGTAGAGTAAGCAATGCGATAACGACCCCAAGTAGCATTTTGTTTCTCAATGTTTGTTCCTCCTAAAAATGTTTTTATTGAATCCAGGTCGAAGCTTCTTTCTTTAGTTGGCTGCGGCCTAGGAATTCACCGAAATGAATTGCGATTGTTTCTTACGAAGGCTGACTTGCACCAAGGTTCCGATCAGAACCGCAACAAAACCGATTAAGTCCGATTCCCAGCCAGGATATATCATGAGAAGCCCCGCACCGGCGAAAATCACGCGCATATACGCTCTCATATTGCTGACAAACCATCCCTCGACGCCCGCGGCAAGCGCCGCCGTTCCGATGGAAGCCGTAATGACGGCCAGCACGATCTGCATCGGTTCGCCCATCAAGAGAAGCGCAGGCTCATAGACGAACATGAACGGAATGATAAAGCCCATGACGCCAAGACGCACGGAAGTCAATCCGATCATCCACGGACTGCCTTTCGAAATGCCCGCGGCGGCGTAGGCCGCAACCGCAACAGGCGGTGTGATCGCCGACAACACCGAGAAATAAACGACAAACAAATGCGCCGCCATCAAGGACACGCCAAGCTCAACAAGCGCCGGAACCGCTAGTACGGCTGTCAATACGTAAGCTGCGGACACCGGCATCCCCATGCCGAGGATGACGCAAATGACCATCGTCAGCACAAGCGCCAGGAATACGCTTCCACCGCTGAAGCCGAGGACGAGCGAGCTGAATTTTCCGCCCAAGCCCGTTGTAACGATTCCGCCGATAACTAGCCCCGCTCCGGCACACGCTGCAGATACGATCACGGCCATACGGCCGCCGCTTTCCAGCGCGCGAAGAATCGCTTTGACGCCCATCCGGTTTTCCTTGCGGAACCAGCTGATGACCACAATGGCAATGATCGTAATCACGGCCACATACGAAGGCGAGCGTCCGATGACAAGCAAATAAACAAGAAGGATAAGCGGAATGAAGTGATGGAACCCTTCCTTAAGGGTTGTCCACAATGCCGGAACCTCAGAGGCCGGAAGTCCCTTCATTCCCGTTCTCATCGCTTTGAAATGCACCATGCACAGCAGCGCGCCATAATAAAGCAATGCCGGCAAAAGTGCGGCAATGACGATCTGTCCATACGAGATCCCGGTCATCTCAGCCATTAAGAAGACGGCTGCCCCCATGACCGGCGGCAGGATACTGCCTCCAGTGGAAGCGACGGCCTCTACCGCCCCGGCATAGACCGGCGAATACCCCAGCTTCTTCATCATCGGAATCGTAAATGCTCCGGTCGTGACGACGTTCGCCGTCGGACTGCCGTTGATCGTACCGAGCAGCGCACTGCTGAGTACGCCTACTTTGGCCGGTCCGCCCGGGCTTTTCCCGGCAAGCGCGCTTGTAAACTTGAAGAAGAAATCGGCTGCTCCCGATTCTTGCAGGAACGATCCGAACAGCACGAACAAGAATACATAGGTCGAAGCAACCGCAATCGGAGAGCTGAGCAGACCGTTCGTTGTATACACAAGTTGGTCCACGATACTCATTAAAGACAGCTCACGATGACCAAACGTGCCTGGAATGAGATGGCCGAAGAGCGCGTAGCCCATAAACGCCAAAATAATGAGCGTCAAGCCCATTCCTAGCGTCCTTCTTACAGTCTCTAGCGTGAAAAGGATGACAGCGGTTCCAAAAAAGAACTCCAGCGGTGTCAACGGGTCTACCGTCGCCCAGCGGGTAATGAACCTTTCCCCGTTGAGCACATAGAAGACGCCGAAGGCAAAAACAATAATTGCGATTAGCCAATCGTACCAAGGAACGGTATTCCGTTCCTTATGGTTCACATTGTACATCAAAAAAGCCAAGCCAAGGACAACGCTCAAAAACAATCCACGATAAACGAGCGGATCCATCGTGCCGTATCTGGCAGACCAAATAACAAAGCCCGATAATAAAACGGCCATCACCGTGACCAGCTTGTCAGGGAAACCCGTCAAATTGCGCGCGGACCCCTCATCAAACAGCCAGCCCATCACTTGCTTCATTGCACCTTGCGGTTTAGACAAAGCCAAGCACCCCTTTTGAAAAGATGATTCGTCTAGCTGCTCTTTGCTGTTTTCTCTCTATAGGGCTCGTACATTTTGTGAAGAAAATTACGAGCCCTTCATTTTTATTTAATAGCTACTTGGTATTGCAGTTCAATTTCACGGCGCTCCTTCGCCGAACGAAGCACCGCCAAGCAAACCTCCAAGTTCGCCATTCCCCAACGACCGTCGTGCACGGGCGGACGATCATTATACAGAGCATCGTAGAGCTCCTGAATCATCACGTCTCGGCCGGTTTCATCGCGAAGCTCGATCTCTTCTTTACGTTCTTCTCCGTAAATATATAACCCATTCGGAGATTGGCGAATGTCGCCCTTCTCGCAGCTAACGATCGTCAGCCCGAAGAACGGCTGGGAGGACGGCTGATCCGTATATTTCTTTGCGTTGGAGCCGCCATAGCCCTTCGCGCTTTTCATCCGGATTTCTTCCTCCGGATTGGCGGCGCGCCGAATGGCCAGCCTGGAGCTGCCGTATTCCGCCTGCAGCCTTGACGGCCCTCCTTCTCCGATGCCGAACGTCAGCTCGGTCGAATGGAAATGGTCGTAGCCGTTGTAAACGGCGGTGGCGAAGACGCCGTTCTCAAATTCAAGATATGCGGCGTGCGCTCCTTCCGTCGGACGGCTCGCATCCCATACGCCGGCCATCGCGCGAACGCTTCGCAGCTTCCCGCCGCCGATGTACCGGATAATATCGAACTGATGGGATCCTTGACGGTACGTCACTCCCCCGCCCAAGGCGGTATTGAGCTCGTCCGGCGTTCTAGGCCTGTACATCCAATCGTTGAAGTACCAATTGTTGATCATTTTCAAATCGCCGATGATACCGCTTTCGACAATTTCGCGAATTTTACGGATGGGCGGCTCGAAGCTGTGAGAATGCCCAACGATCATCACAATGCCGTGCTTTTCAGCAATATTGACCAGCTCCCGTGCTTCTTCCAGCGAAACTGCCATCGGCTTTTCTACGAGAACATGCTTCCCATGGACTGCGGCCGCTTTCACATGCTCGGTGTGAAGCTCCGTCGGACTGGCGATATAAACTGCATCCACGTTCGGACTGCGGCACATATCGTCAACACTAAAATACATTTCGGCTTGATAATCCGACGCAAACGTCTCAAGCCGCTCGCGGTTTCGCCCGCATGCCGCCGTCACGCGCACGTGCGGATGCTTGGCGATCGCGGGAAGCAATGCGCTTCCCGCGTTCCCCAAGCCGACGATGCCGATGCGAAGCTCTTTCCCTGTCATCATGAAGGACCCCTCTCCCTGATCTCATCTGTCTGCTCTTCGAGTGCGTCCCATCAGCCTTCTTCAAGCTCGCTCGTTATGATTCGGTTCACAGCCGTTACTTCGCTCTTGCGCTTGCAGCGATCGCACCAGCAAAAGTAAACGGATTGATCGGACCTCCAATATTCAACAATGAAGCTTTGCGCCCGGCGGAGGGAATTGCCGCAGAAAGGACAGAAGCTTGCTTGCGGCACATAATCCGGGTTCGACGGCTCCCTCCTCACCTCACGCAGTATTGCGTTCACGTCATCCGCAATCGTTCGGGCTTTTACCATTAGTGAGAACCAACCTTTTCTTCTTTTTCACGCTTTTCAAAGAACTCGATCAGCTCTTCCACATTTGGCGCAAACCGGGTATGGAAACGCGTAGTAATATCTCTGAAGCCGTGGCTGAAGTGATGCTTCTTCTTCTCCAGCGGAAGCTGGATGAACAAGTTCTTTTCGGGATCGCGCACGGTGCCGAGCGGATCTTCTCCGGCAGCCACTTTATCGATCTGCTCCTTCAGAACTTGACGGTACAGGATGATGCCTTTGTCCGTCGTCCCCAGCTTCTCATCCGTACGATCCGCAATGCTGCCCTGCGTAATCCAACACATGATGTCCTGTCCGTCGATGAAATCGAGACGATACTCACCGTTCTCCAGCAAATAAGGAACATCGTACATTTTTGTACCTTGGAGGGATTCCGGAATTTCGACGCCGTCCGGGATCGCATAAGAGGTATACCAAACGTGCCAAGTATGCGTGTCGTCCATCGGAATACGCATCTGGAACGCGTAGCTTCCAGGACCCGCCGTACCGCCTACGGATAGTGTGTAAGGGAACAGAACAGGATGACCGACCTTCCAGTCGTCCGTGTCCTCGGACATACCCTTCAGCAAGCGGCGCTTCACCAAGCCGTATTCGAAGCGGTCGAAAGCGATCTTATCGTGCTTCCGCAAGAATGGGCTGTGGTTTTCTTCTCCTCGCATTTCCTTCTGATAGGAGTCATAATGTCCGTGGAGCCATTCCGTGTGAATCGGGTCCATGGAGTTTTCCATGATCTGCAGCCAGTTCACCGGAATGACCGTTTGGCCGATCAAGCGTATGGAATTTTTAAGCGCGAAACCGTCGAAGCGCGGCAGAAGCGGCGCCGGTTCAGGCCCCATGTACGTCCAGTACAGACCGCCCATCTCCTGAATCGGGTAAGCGGAAATTTTCACTCTGTCCTTGAAGGTGCTTTCCTCCGGTTCGTTCGGCTGATCCGTGCACTGACCGTGGTTGTTAAAGCACCAGCCGTGATATTGGCAGCGAAGACCTTCCTCCTCTGGGAAGCCGTACACCATCGATACGCCGCGGTGCGGACACTTTTCCTGAATCAATCCGATGTTTCCGGATCGGTCGCGGTACAGGACGAGATCTTCGCCGAGCAACCGTACTTTTTTCGTATATTTGTCTTTCAAATCAGCCGTCGTTCCGACCGGGAACCAATATCTGCGAAGCAATTCGCCCATCGGCGTGCCTTTCCCGACACGGGTTAACATCTCATTTTGCTCTTGACTTAACATAGTGGACAGCCTCCTTATTTCAATTTGAATGTTAGATGTCTGTTAAAACACCTTGTCTTGCGGCTTTTTCTTCGTAGTACGTCCATACTTTTTTGACGATTTTCGGTCCCCAAGCGGTTTCCGCGGTTCTTTTCAAATTGTCGCCCGACAGGACGCGAAGCGGACGGTTCGTCGCCGACGCCTCGTACAGCTTCCGAGCGTGATCCTCTGCATAGACGGAAGTCGCGAACGCGGTTTGGACATCAGCCTCTGCCACAACGTTTCCATGATGACGAATCTGGATGATGGAATCGCTTCCAATCTCCTCTGCAAGCTCCGCTCCAAGCTCAGCCGTGTTGACCAAGCTGGACACCTCCCACGTATTCATTCTCGGGATTGCGGCTCCGAGCATGAATACCGGCTGCCAGGGTATGTCGGCGATGCCGAGCACCGCTTGATAATGCGGGTGGCCGTGAATGACCGATCCGACATCGCTGCGGCGTTTGTAGATTTCCGTATGAATATGATATTCACTTGGGGGCTCCATCGTCCCCTCCACCAGCTTGCCTTCCATGTCGCACATCACGATTTCTGAAGCTTTAATAGACGCGCGGCTGGCTTGACGACAGTTGATGAGAAAATGATTCGTTCCGGGCACCCGGCAGCTCACATGACCGTTCATATCCAGCAAGCCGATGCTTTCCAGAATCCGGACCGTCTTTGCAACCTGCAGCTTTAATGCACCAATATCCTGTTCCGACATGCCATCACTCCATTTGTCATTCATTTCGCATCGCGGAATGCGTTTCGTATTGCGGATCTCTTGTTTTGTATTTTATCACTTGTGCGAAAATTTGAATAGAGGATTTTATAAAAACTTCAGAAAAAAACATAGAATAAAATCACCCTTCATGAAAGGTGACTCAGATTGCAGACAACGCGAATACCCCTTCAAGCGCAGATAGTCACAAAATTTGGGCTTATGTGGCGGAAAACGCCGGGATTTCCGGAAATAAGCCCAAAAAATGTGACTATTCATTAAGAAGTGGTGGGTGCCTTTTGGGTTATATACTGAAGGGGGATTTTGTTAATGGAATGTTATTCGGCAAATGTTCCTTACGGTCAAGATTTGATTCCTATGTAAGCTTTATCCCAAGATAATGGTCACCGTTCCTAAAACCGTCAATATAACCGAAATAATAGTCAGCGAGTTAATGTTTTCGTGCATTTTGAGCACCCAAGTCGAGAGAATAACAATAAAGACCGTATCCAAAGTGGTAATCAAAGATGCCCGAGACAATTCGATATAATTTAACGACAGAAAAAACGCAATCTGCCCTAAACTCATGGCTAAGCCCGCATAAAAAGGAAACGGCTTGAAGCTCGTGAAATTGGAAACAAATAATTCCCGATAAGGCTTTTTGAACAAAGCAAGAATTACATAAATAAGAATGCCCAGCAAAGCCCCGATGCTTGCTCCGTAAAACGGATCGGCGATAAGCAAAACGCCTTTTTTTCGAAACGTATTGCCTAAAGCGTACCCAAGCGCTGCCAATATTGCGAAATAAGCTCCGGAAGTAACAAAGCTTTTCCCCAGTTCAACGATTTCGGTGGTACGGAGTCTTCCGAAAATTTTTGTTATGTTTAGAACATGATTCTCTGTGTTTCCGGACAATTGCATAGACTGTCTAATCGAAATGAACACCCCGAAAAAAATCAGCAGCATCCCCAAAAATGTAACCGCTGTAATTGGTTCACCGACTAGATAGGCGGAGAGAAGCACCGTTATAAACGGATTCAATTTACTAATGGCGGATGTGCGGACAGTCCCAATATGCCGTATGGACAAATATACCCATGTCCGTCCCAAATATGTGGTGAACAGACCGGCAAGAACGAACCAAAGTATTCCCTCGGTATTCAAATAATCAATCGGATCCGGGTCGACAAGGCGAAATATGACCCAAAAAATACTTGATAACACAAAGGTTAGTAAAAGTGAGATAAATGCACCGTTATCACTCGATTGGGGAGTTGTCCCCTTTCTGATCAACACATAAGAAACAGCGAAGAATAGGGCCGACAGTATCGAAAAATATTCACCCATCTACATTATCCGGAAAACCCGAGAGCTCCCGATATTTGAGCTGCCGTACGTTTTACCTTCCCGACCAAGTCAGGGATCCGAGACTCTTCCAGCCGTTGCAGCGGTCCAGCCACCGTCACACAGCCGGCAAGAACGCCTTTATGGTCGAAGAACGGCGCCGCGATCGAGAAGGCTCCGCCCAACCTGTCGTTCAGTCCGATGGCGTATCCCTGCTTTCTCACTTCTTCCAGCTTTGCCTCGCAAGTCTGCCGGCCTTCAGGAATTTCACCTTCGGCTTCTCCCTTGTCCATGATCCGCTCCCGCGCTGCGGACTCCGCAAATGCGAGCAGCACCCTGCCCGACGTTCCCAGTAAAAGGCTGTTGCGCTGCCCCATCTGGACGAAATTTCGAATTTGAGCCGGGCTTTCCACCACTTCGATACATACCCGCTCGTCGTTTTCTATTATATTCAGCGTGACCGTTTCGAACGTTTCCTCGGAAAGCGCGTTCATAAACGGAGAAGCCAAATCCCGCAAGCTCATCGTTCCCATGACGACCGTCCCCAGCTTGAACAGCTTGAACCCAAGGCTGTATTTCTGGGAAGGCTGCTGTTGAATCAACCCGCAGACTATTAACGTTTGCAAAATTCGGTACACCGTCGGCTTGGTCAAGCCGGTTTTCTGTGCAAGCTCCCCCAGCGACAGCTCCGGTTGCTGCAGCGTAAAACAGTCCAAAATGCTGCTCGCCCGCTCTATCGATTGAACCGTCTGTTTTCGTGTGTCGATTTCACCAATGTCCTTCATGTCTTCCCTCCGGAGGGTCAGGTTGCGTAAGCCCATCATAGCACAACGTTCTGACAGCGCATAGAGACGGCAAAAACCCTCTCCCTCCGTCGCGAACGAAAGAGGAAGAGGGTGCTCGCCGGGCAACCGCCCGCTTATTTGACCGAAACCGTCTGCTTCGATGTGTCGAACCGCTTGCCGATAAGCGGCGCCAGCTTCTCTAAATCCTGAAGCAAACGGTCGAACTGATCCGGGAACAACGATTGCACCCCGTCGCCCGTCATCGAATTGTCCGGATCCGTATGCATTTCGATAATCAACCCGTCCGCTCCTGCGGCGACCGAAGCCTTCGTCATCGTCTCAACCAGCTCTCTGCGTCCTGTGCCGTGACTCGGGTCGGAGATGACCGGCAGATGACTCAGCTGATGAATAACCGGAATCGCCGACAAGTCAAGGGTGTTTCTGGTATACGACTCGAATGTGCGAATGCCGCGCTCGCACAGCATCACATTCGGATTGCCGCCCGCCAAGATGTACTCGGCCGCATTGAGCCACTCGTCATACGTGGAGCTGAAGCCTCGCTTCAGCAGCACTGCTCGCTCCGTCTGCCCGAGCTTACGCAGCAGATCGAAATTTTGCATATTGCGTGTGCCGACCTGAAGAATGTCCGCATATTCGGCGCAAACCTCCACAAATTCCGGGGTCATTACCTCGGTAATGGTCAGCAGGCCGTATTTCTCTCCCGCTTCGGCCATCCATTCAAGCCCCTCAACGCCTACGCCTTGAAAACTGTAAGGACCGGTTCTCGGCTTGAAGGCTCCCCCGCGCAGCACCTGCGCGCCGGCAGCTTTGACCCGCTGCGCGATCTCCATAATTTGCTCTTTCGATTCGACCGCACACGGTCCGCCCATGACGACAAGCTCATCGCCGCCGATCTGCACGCCCTTGATTTCGATCACCGTGTTCTCCGGGTGGAAATCCCGGCTCGCCAGCTTATACGATTTCGAGATTTTAATGACGTTCTCTACGCCCTGCAGCTGCCTCAGCTGTTCCGCCAGCGTCGGCTCCGCCTGACCGATAATGCCGATCACCGTGCGGTCCGTTCCGCGCGATATATGCGCCTGCAAGCCCCGCTTCTCAATGTGCCGCACAACCTCCTTGATACGTTCTTCTCCCGCCGCGTTGGACAGTATGGCGATCATATAAATCCGCTCCCCTGCATGTCTATATTGGAATTTCCTTATAAGCACCACCGTTTGCTTCAACACTTCGACGCTTATACGCTTTTAAGCACTAAAGTAAATATAAGAGAAAAACGGCGCTCCCGTCAAGACTCATTTTCCGGTGGCGCCAATTTTTTTCCTAATTTTTAGCGTTCCTTAATGGAAGGCAACAGCCGGTTCGGATTGAGCGTGCGGCGAATTTCCCATGTCGCAGCATCGTTCGGATCGAACGCCTCTAAATAAGCGATGACCTCCTTGGTCACCGGCGTCGGCGTCGATGCCCCCGAAGTGACGGCCACCTTCTTGCAGGAGAGGAGCCACTCCGGCTTCAGCTCGCTCAAATCCGCGATTCGGTACGCTGTAACGCCCGCGATTTCTTCCGACACCTGAGCGAGACGGTTGGAATTGTTGCTGCGCGGATCGCCGACTACGATAACGAGATCGGCCTGTCCGGCCTGCTCGGCAACCGCCTCCTGGCGCACCTGGGTCGCAAGGCAAATTTCGTTGTGAATTTCAGCGCGCGGGTATTTCTCCAGCACCCGCTTCATAATGTGGCGGATGTCCCATTGGCTCATCGTCGTTTGATTCGTGACGAGAATGCGCGTTTCCGGCGGAATGCTCAAGCCCTCGATATCTTCTTCGCGCTCGATAAGATGCACCTTATCCGGCGCGACGCCGACGGCCCCTTCGGGCTCGGGGTGCCCCTTCTTGCCGATGTAGACGATCTCGTAGCCTTCCGCCGTTTTCCCGCGGATGAGATCGTGCGTCTTTGTCACGTCCGGGCACGTCGCATCGACGACCGTCAGCCCTTTTTCGACGGCGCGCCTGCGCACCTCGGGCGAAACGCCGTGCGCGGTGAAAATGACGGTTCCCCGCTCCACCTTCTCCAAAATCTCCATTCGGTTCGGACCGTCGAGCGTAATGATGCTTTCGCGTTCGAACGCTTCCGTCACGTGCGCGTTATGCACGATCATGCCCAATATATAGATCGGCCGCGGCAGATCCAGGTTTCGCGCCGTCTGCAGGGCGAGCACCATGGCGTCCACGACACCGTAGCAGTAGCCTCGGGGCGAAATTTTTACTACTTCCATCGACATCCCCCTCCTAACGATCTTTATATTATAGCACGCCCGCCGTCTAACCTACGAGCAGCCGACGTCCGCGCAGCGATATTCTCTTTTACTCCGACTGCTGTTCCTCCCCCATCACCGGCAGCCACACAATGAACGACGTGCCTTCGCCGCGGCGCGTCAGCACTTCGACCGAGCCTTCGTGCTCGTCGATGATCCAGCGCCCGATCGCCAGGCCGAGTCCGATGCCGCTCGTCTCGCCGCGCGACTTGTCCGCCCGATAGAAGCGGTCAAAAATGAGCGGCACATCCTCCTTATCCATTCCGATGCCGGTGTCTCGAATCCGTAAGCCGACGACGCGCCCGTTCGCCGACGACAGCGCGGAAAGCTCAACTTCGCCGGACGGCGTATACTTAAACGCATTTTCAATGAAAATGAACAAAAGCTGCTGAAGGGCGTCCGCATCGCCGTACACCCGTGCGCCGTCAAGCGGCGACAGCTCGCCGATCAGCCATTTAGCGCGGCGGGGCAGATGCGACGCTTTCCGCGCCACCTCCTCCACGAGCGGCTTCAGCGCCACCGGCGCCTTGCGAATTTTTTGGCCCGCGTCCGCCCTCGCCAGCACCAGCATATCGCCCACAAGCCGGCTCATCCGCTCCGCCTCTCCGGCGATGTCGCGAATCGACTCCAGCATCATCTCTGCCCGTTCTTCCCGTTCGCTTTCCCGTTGAAGCTCATATTCCGTCCCCGCAGGCTTACCGTCCTCGTCGCGTATCCGCCGCCACATTTTGTCCAGAACGTCTACATTGCCCCGAATCGTCGTCAGCGGCGTGCGGAGCTCGTGCGAAGCGTCCGACACGAACCGGCGCTGCGCGGCCACCGCTTCCTCCAGCTCGGCGTACGCGGACTGCAGCCTGAACAGCATCCCGTTCACCGTCGCGGTCAAGCGCCCAATCTCATCCTGCGGACCGTCGTACGGAATACGGCGATTCAAATCCGCACCCATTCCGATCCGGTCCGCCGCCTCGATGACCGCCTCGATCGGCTTCAACGCCTTCCGCGCAAGAAACCACCCCAACGTCGAAGCGGCGGCGACCGCCATCAGCCCCGCCAGCGTCAAAGCCGTGCGCAGCTTCGCCAACGTCTCCTCGATATCGTCAATCGTCGTCGCCACCTGCAGCAGCCCTGCGAACTGCCCGCCTTCGGTTCCGGCCGATCCGTTTCGTATCATGATGGGCACGTTATAAACAAGCAGCCGGTACGGATAAGGCTCCACCCTGCTTTCGACGAACGCCGGCTCCCGCAAGCCTTCGCCTTCCAATACAGCCTGCGGAATCGGCAGCGGCTCGTTCGTGTTCCGCCGCCAAATGCGCCCCTCCTCGTCCACCACCTGCAAAAAATACCCGCTGTACCCGAATTCATTCAGCTCCGGCAGCTCCAGAACGATGCGCTGGCCAAAGATAAAATTCCACCCCGTCCGCACGTCGATCTCCTCATAAACCCGTCCGGCGAGAGCGCGCATATCATTTTTTTCTCCCGCATACAGCACGAAAGACACCAACAGGTACACCGCAACGCAAACCGCGACGATCGTCACCGCGAGCACGCCGGAATACCAAAGCGTCAGCCTCAGCCGAATGCTCATTTGCCATCGCCTCTCAGTACATAGCCCGCCCCGCGAACGGTCTGGATCAGCCGCGGCTCGCCGGCCTCCTCCAGCTTCTGACGGAGCATGGCGACGTACACCTCAAGGACATTCGATTCGCCTGCATAATCGTAGCCCCATATATGGTCCATCAGCACGTCGCGGGACAGCACCCGGCGCGGATTGTTCATGAACATGTTCAGCAGCTCGAACTCCTTTGCCGTCAGCTCAATGAGCCGCCCCCCGCGAAACACCTCCCGCGTATCCTGATCCAGCATAAGGTCCTCGTATATGATCCGCCGATTCGCTCCCGCGTCGGCTCCATCGCCCGCCGAAACGCGCCGACGCAACAGCGCACGCACCCGCGCCAGCAGTTCCTCCAGCGCAAACGGCTTCACCAAATAATCGTCCGCCCCCGCATCGAGACCGCGCACCCGATCGTTCACCTCGTCCCGCGCCGTCAGCATCAACACCGCCACCCGGCTTCCAGACTCCCGCAGCCGACTGCACACTTCCCAGCCGTCCAGCACCGGCATCATAATATCGAGAATGATCAAATCCGGCTCCTCTACAAGCGCCAGATCCAGCCCTTCCTTCCCATTGCGCGCCGTCCGCACCTGATACCCCTCGAACGCCAGACCGCGCCGCAGCATGGAAGTGATTTTCTCATCGTCGTCAATGACTAGAATCGTTTCCTTCATTCCACCGGCCTCCCCGTCCGTACGAACCTAATAGTACTCCCATTGTATTTGAAAATGTTCCCCTTGAACAAATATCCGCCCCTTTCCGCCCCAAACACACAAACGGAGGGTCCTCAAGACCCTCCGTCATGCTGCCGACTTATTGCCGCTGCTGAAAATCGTTCATATCCCCGATCGTTACCGTCACGGTGATTTCCTTGCCGTTGCGGATGACGTTCATTTCCACATTGTCGCCCGGCTTCAGCTTGCCGACGGCGTCAACGACGTTTTGCGACGTAGACACCTTCTCACCGTTCACCCCAACGATGACGTCATACATCTGAAGCCCCGCCGCATACGCAGGAGATCTCAGCATCACCTCTCGAACAAAGGCGCCTTCGGCTTTATCCAGCTGCAGATCGTCCAAAAATTCCTCCGGCACCTCGCTCATGCTGACCCCGATGAACGGCCGCGGAATTTCCTTATCCGCCTTCAGCGATGCGAGCACCTCGTTGATGGTGCTGGTCGGAATCGCAAAACCGATGCCCTGCGCCTGAGCGTTCACCGCCGTGTTGATGCCTATGACTTCCCCGTTCAGGTTAAGCAGCGGACCACCCGAGTTGCCCGGGTTGATCGAAGCGTCCGTCTGCAGCAGCGCGCGGTATCGACGCGTTCCTTCCTGGTCTTGAATGTTGATGGAACGCTCTTTCGCCGACAGCACGCCTACCGTCACCGTATGCTCGAACTCATACGGATTGCCGATCGCCACGACCCAATCGCCGACCTGAATGTTCTCCGAGCTTCCTAACGGCAGCACCGGGAAATTGCCGCCGCCTTCAATCTTCAGCACGGCCAAATCGAGGTCGTACGCCGTGCCGAGCAGCTTCGCCGTATATGGCTTCGTTTCTCCGTCTACGATGACTCGGATTTCATCCGCGCCGTTGACCACGTGCTCATTCGTCAAGATATAACCTTCCTTGTCGAAGAAAAACCCTGTTCCGGCACCGACCTGCACCGGCTCGCCCGAAGGTGCGGGCTCCGGCGTCTGCAGCCGGTCTCCGAAAAACTCTCGGTAGAACGGATCGTCAAAGAACGGGCTTAGCGAGCCTCCGCTTCTCCGCGGCGCGTTTGAATATGTCTCAATCTTCACGACGGCCGGCGACGCCGCGCCGACCATCTGAGCGATCGTATTCGGGCGAACCACGTCGCCAAGCGCCGCCGTCGTCGTTCCTCCCCCGGCCGAAGCCGCTGCGACGACTCCTTGCGAGGCTGCAGTGCCAAGCGCATCGCCGCCGGAGAACAGGTTCATTTTGTCGCTGGCGAGCATAAGTCCGCTTACAACGAGCGCACCGGCAAGGAATGAAGCGACGAAGCTCTTGAAACCGGAACGGTGCGGCGGCTTAGCGCTTGAATACGACCAGCCCTCTTGGGGAGCGTGAGACGACAGCCGCTCGTCCCGTCCCGCACCCATTCCCGGCATTGCGTCGCCCTGCGCCGGCTGAAGCGAGCGGTCCCCCTCCCGTTCCTCGGGAAGCTTTCCGTACGTATAGTAATGATAGTCATTTCGTTTTTGGTCATCCATAGTAAGCGTACCTCCTTGTTGATTGCTGTAATGCTATTGTGAACCAGCAACCTTAAAACAACCTTAAAGGAGGATAAAAAAGAGGTAAAATGTTCAGATCGCCGCTTCCAGCTCTCGCAGGATGCGCGCCGCCTCCTCCATATAACGCTGTTCGACCGGCGCATCCGCGTCCGTCGGCGTTTGAAACTGATTGACCAACGCGCCGTATGTAGCGAAGTGTGCGTCATGATCGTCCCCCGTGTTATACACATGGCCCAGTACATAAGGCTTCATAAGGCGTATCCGCGTCGCCGGCTCAGGCTGCTCCGCATCGAACCGTCCGTGAACAACCTCGAACGGCACCCGCAGCCATACGGTTTGCTTCTCTCCGTCCAGTCTCCGGTCGAAGGAGCCTTTTTCATAATCCCAATTGCCCCCGACCACAAACCGGTGCTGCTGCATAAGAGGCTGCAGGGCGTCATATTCCGTCACGATTCCTTCCACCTTGGATTCCAATGCGATCATAATGGCGATTCCTCCGTCATTTGGCGTTCCTTTCTAGGATGAACGTTTTCAAGATTAGTTATGTGCCCCTCCAAAAATGGAAATGACCGTGCTCTTTGGCATCCGCTTCGGCCAAAGAGCACGGTCATCCGTTCCCGCATATTCAACCGGGCTGAAGCAGCCCGTATTTTCGTTTGAACCGCTCCAGCACCTTGATCCACGCTCCGCCGAACAGCGCCAAAAAGAATACATTCGACAGCGCATGAAACAAATCGAAATAAAAGCTGGATGCATAAATGAAGGCAATCCCCGTCCAATCGTGATTCGGGATCAGTCCTGAGGCCGACCAGACATTCATAATCCACCCGAACAAAAAGCCCCAAAGAAACCCGAATCCAAGCAGTCTCCACCGATGAACAATCAGCACATCCCGCAGCAGCCCGGCCGTCCAGCCGATCATGCCCCATCCGAACATTTGCCAGGGCGTCCACGGCCCCTGGCCTAAAAACATATTCGACACGAGCGCTGCCAACGCACCGATCATAAAGCCGCTTTCCGCGCCGAACACCAACGCCGATGCGATAATGACGAAGCTCGTCGGCTGAACGCTCGGCAATACCGCAAAGGGCACTCTGCTTACGGCGGCAGCGGCGGCAAGCAGCGCGATCAGCACAATTTCACGCGTCTGGACCCGTTTCAGCTCAAAGCGGATAAAAAACGGCAGCATCGAGACGATGACGAGCACGAGGCTGACGAGCATGTACTGCTCGTCGGCGAATGCAGCCATCAGCCCTATAAGCACCAAAAACAGCGTAAATGCAAGCAAAAAGGCTATTCGCGGCGTCCAAGCCATCGATGCAGCACCTCCCGATACGTCAGCGCATCCGGAGCATAGTTTCGGACAAGCCGATTCAACTCCGTCGTATAAAAAACATTTTCAGCGAAAAATTTCGCAGGAGGGCCTTCGGAAGCAATGACGCCGTCAAACAGCATGGCGCAGCGCGACGCGCAGCCGGCCGCAAACTCGATATCGTGCGTCACGAGCACGATCGTCAAGCCCTCCCGATGAAGCGTCTGCAGCAGCGTTCCCCAGTCGCGTTTCACGAGCGGATCGAGCCCTTTGGTCGGTTCATCCAGCAGCACCAGCTTCGGCCCCGCCAGCAGCACGCACGCAAGAGCCGCCTTCTGCAGCTCGCCGCCGCTGACGTCGTATGGATGCATCGATCGGATCGCCTCCAATCCCAAGATCGCGTCGAGCTTCGCATGCAGCTCCTCCGCATCCGGGAGGCGCGAACGCGCAACCGCTTGGCGGATTTCCTCGCCGACAGTGTCCTCCAGAAAATACGCCCGCGGGTTTTGGGACAAGTAGCCGATGCTCCGCCACCGTTCCCGCTCGTCCAGCTTTTTCAGATCCGTACCGCGAAACCGAATCGTTCCCCGGTACGGACGAAGGAGTCCCGACATGAGCTGCAGGAGCGTCGATTTCCCCGTCCCGTTACCTCCCACGACGGCAAGAAAGTCGTGTTCGTTCACGGTAAGCTCCAACTGTCTCAGGATCGTCCGTCCGTTCCGTTCGTATTGAAAGTCAAGCTCCCTGCATTCCAGCATCGGCTGCGGTTCGGCCGATGCCTGCGCATCCCGCTCGACCGCCGTCTCCCGGACGCCGCTTGCCGCGCCGAACGACGGCGCCAGCCGTTCAAGCGCGGCGCGCCCTTCCTTCACGGTAAGCGGAACGTCCCGCTCCGGCTGAATGGACAGAAACAGCTTCGCAAACGACGGCAAGTAATCGAAAACCAATTCATCCTTCGCCTGATGCACTTGACGGATCACCGCCTGCGGCGATCCGTCGTATTTGATGCCGCCCTGCCGGTCCAGCACCACAACCCGGTCCGCGATCGGAAACAGCTGCTCAAGCCGGTGCTCCGTCACGATGACCGTCAGCCCGAACTCTTCATTCAACCGCTGCAGCATTTGCAAAAATGCCTTCGCCGCAACCGGATCGAGCTGTGCCGTCGGTTCGTCCAGCAGCAGCAGCTCAGGCTGAAGCAGCAGAATGGCGGCCAGGTTCACTAGCTGCTTCTGCCCTCCGGACAGAGAGCCCGTCTTGCGATACAGCAAGTCCTCCAATCCGAAAAAGCTTGCCATCTCGGCGATGCGCCGGCGCATCGCGTCCGTCGGCACGCCGCTGTTTTCAAGCCCGAACGAGAGCTCCTGCAGCACCCGCTCCATCACGATTTGATTTTCCGGATCCTGCTGCACAAAGCCGATTTGTCTCGCCAAGTCCGCAGCGTCATGCTC
>LNAP01001118.1_pt1 | contig 29063 bp, 31 predicted proteins | sample 602601 | NCBI WGS metagenome assembly LNAP01 (sample SAMN02440304, study PRJNA202911) | soil metagenome | biome: Subtropical and temperate rainforests or woodlands; isolation source: soil samples (1 kg each in a 20% v/v slurry with milli Q water) were... ... | reverse complement strand
GATATTGCACGGGTGAAATTCGTGAAGTCCGCACAACGGCTGGGCTTCAGCCTCGATGAAGTGGCCGGACTGTTGCGGCTCGATGACGGTACGCACTGCGATGATGCGCGTGTGCACGCCGAGCAGAAGCTCGAAGACGTGCGGGGGAAACTCGCGGATCTGCGGCGGATCGAGTCGGTCCTGGTGCAGTTGGTTGATGACTGTTGCGCGAGCCACGGGACGGTTAGCTGCCCGCTGATCGATTCGCTGCATGGAATAGATAGCCACGCGAACTTCGCGCCTTAGCCTACGATTTTCCGTTTCGTAGGGCCCCTGTTTGTCAGGAACGGGAAAAGAGCGGCGATCAATGAGCGCCGCTGACTGGCCAAAGGAGCGCTTGCAAAGGCCACAAGTTGGTACTGCTGTTTGCACTTGCGCCTCATCAGGGCAAGCTCACACAGCATCCGGCCGAGCCGATCGTGCTTCAGCAGCTCGCATTCTACTGTGCCGGCGTACAGGCGGGCTGTTCTCCGACACGGCCTGCCGCCGTGGCGCCCATCTGATCAATCTTCTTGACGGTTTCCGCCACCAAGGCCGTCTCGGCCTTGTCGCGCATAGCAGTGATTCGATCAAACACTCGATCACCCCCACTCTCGGCCCATACGATGGATGACAGCAGAGTCGCCCCCACTATCAGCAGCAGTCTTAGGTATTTCATAACGACATCTCCTCTCAAGTTTGGCTTACGACGCCACTCTATTTCCGTAGTTAAGTACGGAGTCAAGGCAGAGATAAAGCTGCGAAGCACCTACGTTTTGGTGCAGAGAGGAGACCGCAGGGCTTAAGTGCACTTTTCGTAAGGCCCTGTATGACGTGCTGGCCGAGATTAACCAGGAAGCCTGGATGCGCAACTGCTTTATCGAAGCCGATGCCTGGGAGGAAGGCATTGAACGAAGCTGGTAGGGCTTACGTTGGTTTTTGGTTCCTTTGCTCCCCAAACCCCTTGTAGCAGAGGTAAAGCATTTTCAGCGAGGCGTGTTGGGTAGCATAACCAACCAGCGTGGTGGTTTTTCCGGTGCCGGCGAAGGCCTGCACCAACAGCTTGTCGGCAGTGGAATGGATGATGGGTTGCTGTTCTTGAGTCCACTGCATGAGCGTTTCCTAAAGGTATTTTTTGAAGCTGGAGACGGTGATGTAGACGGATACGCCCAATAGCAGTGCACAGGGCAACAGAATCAAAAGTGGGCTGATGCTGATTGGGATAGCCAGGTAAACCGTCCAGGGCACGATGGTCAGTGGAATAATCGTTCCGCGCGCCTTGTGATACAGGTAGCTCGACTCACGACCGGATCCGAATTTACGGAGATCACGTCGCACCAAGCCATCCACCAGGCCAGTGAACGCTGCCAGTACAAACAGCGGGATTGTCAGTGTCAGGATGACCATCCGCACGCAGAAGGTCAGCACGGTATACAGCGCGGCTAAACCGTAGTCCTGGAACTTGATCATCACTCGGCCGAGTTCGTAGCGCAGGTTGAAGGTGCCTGCTTGCTGTTGCGATGTGGAGTGGGCGTACTGTGTCAGCGCGTTGATATTGTCTTGCAGACCGGTTTTCACCATCAACCAGTCATAGACTGTCTGAGCCAGCCAGGTCGCTGTGCGTCCCGGTTCTTTGATCACAACGCTTTGTAGCAGGTCCTGGGACAGCCAGCTCAATTCATGCTGGAACATCTGCTGAGCATGTTTCCAGCCTGCTTCTGGCCAGAACACGTACATGCACAGCCATTCAACGAGGATGGCGCCCAGCAGTGATCCGAACATCACCCCAAGGAAGTGAAAGGGCGCTGAAAACACCATGCCCAGAAAGGTTTTTTGCCCTTCCTGCTGCTGTTGGGCTTTTTCCGCGATATCGGCCATGGCCTTTCTCCTTCAGGCCTATGCGGCTTTTCCGTTGTTGGCCATCTGACGGAAGTCATCAACCAGGTCATCAGGAAGCGATTCATTCAACGCCTCATATCCCGGCGCTTGCCACCAGTCGCTGCCGGTACCGGATCCTTTGCGCATACCTTCAACCAAGGCCTGAAGATCCTTGGGCATGACTTCATCGGGATCGCTTGCCGGCAACGGCATACGAATCTTCCACAGGTTGCCGCCCTCGATCAGGGCAAAGCATTGCCCCTTAGGCAGAGAAACCACGTGCGCCGGTTCGATCATTGGCACGCTGACGCTTTGGATCTGGTCGTGAGTGTTGGAGGTGAAAGCGGCCTTGCCGTTGATCGCGTCATTGGCGCTGCTGGCCGGGGTGCTGGTAAACACCTGGACCTTCGGCAACTGGTTGGTCAGCAGCTCGGCGGTGGCGGTTTCGCGTACACGCAGCATAAACAAATTGTTGAAGTTACCAATGACTTGGCCAGCCTTCGCGCGGTTGCCAATTTTTGCCTCAATGTCACTCATGGTTTGGGTGTAAGCCGTGACCTGCATACCGGCGCCGCCGCCTTTGTTGATCATCGGAATGAACTCATCGCCCATCAGTTCGTTGAATTCGTCAGCATGCACGTTGATCGCTACCTTGGTGCCGGATGCCCCGGGTAAACCGTCATCGATGCCGAACTTGTAGATGTGGCCCGCGACTGACACCAGGTCGCTGAACATCGAGTTACCCACCGCTGCAGCCACCTCCGTGTCGGACAAGGCGTCAAGACCGACATAGACCACTGCACGTTTACGGATGACCTGCATCCAGTCGAAGATGGGGCGTGGATCCTCAAGGTCCATGTAGTCAGGAGACAGCAGCTCTGCGATACGTCCCGTGGTCAGTTTTTCCAGTAGTGGTAGCAGACTGGCGACGATCTTGTCGAAATAGGTTTTGTCATAACGCACCGCTGATCGCAGGCCCTCCATCACAGGGTCGGAGATGCGTTGCTGAGTGAGGTACATGTCCAGAGCCACAACCCGCAGCGGGCGATCCTTCATGGCGAAACTGAGATTCTTGCGATCGATCTTGCCTTCTACTTCAACGATGGTTTGCCAGGCCTTTGGGTCATGCTCTGCAAAGTACTTCTGTGCGTACTCGATGAACAGCGCATCGATGTTGGTCACATGCTTGAGGATCTGTTCGTAGTCTGGTCGACGTCCGAGAGCGACCAAGGCGCGTGCGATGATGTTGACGAAACGCCAGGCGAATTCGCGGAACGCAGCGGAGTTACCTTCCCCCGACAGTTGGCCGGCGATTCGGGTCGCAACCTCCGAGATTCGGCCAAACCGACCCACGGCGTTGTAACGCGCGGAGTGGTCTGGCCAGCCCAGATGGAATACGTAAAATTCATCCAAGCGACCTGCGCGTTTGCATTCGATGTACATGCGCTTCAGCAGGTCGGCATCGCCTTTGGGGTCGAAGACAATCACCACTTCGCGATCAAGGTTCATCTCGTCATTTGACATTGCGCTGCGCTGGCTTCGATGAGTAGGCTGCATGCGACGCCCCATCTGAACGCGACGGCGTGGCCGTCTGCGGGTGCGTCTGATGTCCTGTGTGATGAACAGTTCGGCTAGACGAGTTTTACCTACCCGCGTAGTGCCCAGTACCAGGGAGTGCCCAACCCGCTCTCCTAATGGGAGGCTGACGTCAGCTTCATTCGGCTCTATCCCGTGCAAGCGCGGTAGACCACCGACCGGTGGAAGTGGGCGTGCCGGGTTAATTGCCACATTCCACGAAGTGGCCTTGATCAGCAGTTTGAGCGGGAAGGGCGCGAACTCCAGTCGCTCCTCAATACGCCGAGCCAAGGTGTAGATCGAGGTTGGTTCGACGTACTCGGCGTATTTGGGGAGATAAGTGTCCATCAACCGCTGAGTATGTTTCTGAGTCCAGCGAAAGCCTTTGCCTATGAACAGTCGCTCGTTGCTGACCGGAATATCTTTGCTGGTCATGGTGTAGTGGGGCAAGCGCCGGATATTGCGCCGGTAGCGCAATACCACCAGTGCCTGTTTCAGGCGAACAAACCCAAGTCCTAAAAATCCCGCAGAGGCAACGAGTCCGAACAATGGCGTCAGAGCAAATGCCCAGGGGGCGAAAATACAAAGCAGCGCAGCAGCAACGCATACCAACACGGTGTACAGCTCAACGGCGGGGCGAAGCAGTGACTCGATAGTGAAGGTGTTGGCCATGGTTGCGTGCCTTTAAAGCTTATTGAGTTTTATGGGGAACTGCTCATCCAGTTCCTGTATCGCCTGTGCTAGCTCGTATGCCGGTACACGATCGGCTAGCCTCGCGCACATTGCGATGGCGTCACCCTGTTCTGTGGACGTCACACGGCCGCCATAAAGCCAAACCACGTAGGTCACTTGCTCCAAAATCAGCTGGCAAGTTCTCGGATCTTCCGGTTGTCTGATCACCACGGTGAGTGACTGAGGTGGTGGCATCCCTGTCTCCTACTGCTGAATGGCTGTTGCAGTGATGAGCAACGGGTAGTGCTTGATTCCAAGACGTTGTGCCAGTTCATTTGACGGTGCTGGGACCATCTGAAGGCCACCACCCCAACGTTGCACTTCGGAAAATCGCTCGGCGCTGGCGACGTTTACCACCAAGCCAACGGCATTTAGGTGCTGGAGCTGTTCGAGCCGTTGGGATAGCCAGGCCTTGGAGCTTTCATCGTCGCCTACAAGAAACAATGGTTGCAGGCCTGGCGCGTTGATTACCCGACCCTGGACATGCCCAGGTGTCAGTTGGTCAGAGCGCACGGGGAACGAACCCTGCCCACGCACCCCAATATTTTCTGGTTGTGTGGATTGCGCATTAGGTTCTGGTGCCAGGTCTTGGTAGTAGGGCAGGGCGGAAACGCCGCCACGGTCTTCAACCACAATCAACGAGCTGGCATGTACCACCGTAGGTGAGGCCAAACACAGCAAAATCATGCGACTCAGCAATCTATTCATGGATTGTTCACCATCAGGTTGATACCGGTGACCCGGCTAAGGTGCTTGGCAAATGCACGGCGATAGCGGGCGGCAGGTTCGCCCCCAGCTGGACGGTGGTAGCGGCCAGCCGCCGTGATCCAGTCACCGCCTTTGGATTTTTGCTCTGCCAGGATTTGCGCGGTAACAGAAAGGTTTTTGTACGGATCCAGCCCTTCGCAAGGGTAGTTGTAACGGTGGCCGTTGGCGCCGATGTTGGTTTGCCCGAGGCCGACGTCGACTCGATTGGGGCCTGCGGTCTGAATGGCGATCATCAGCGCTTTACAAGCATCGTTGCGGGTCGCAAATCGGTAGCCGGCGCCGGCGACATTCAACGTCCAGGGCCAGGGCACGATCTGGCCGCGAAGTCGGGTGCCGCTCTCCTGCAGCGCGACGGAATACAGCACTTCGGATGGAACGCCGGCAGGCAGGGCAATCAATTGATAGGCCGGTGGCGGAACCTCGGCGCTTTTAGCAAGTGCTGCGCTGAGCAGGAGGCCCACGGCCAATGCTGCGCGAGCTACTGACGCTGCCATTGTCCATTCACCTCTCGCACCACCGCTGGTAGCTCACCGCCGAGTCCAAGGCCAAGCCAGCGGCCGGCGTCGTGATTCAGTGTGATCTGGCGGTTGCGCACGCTGGTCGGTTCGACACCCGCAAGAATGGCCCAACGGCGAATCTTCTCGTCATCGCCTTGGCTACCCACGAAGTACAGGTCAAAGGATTGTTTTTGAGTCTGCAGGTCTTTCACACGGGCGATACATGCAGTGCAGCTGTCTTGAACAAAAACGGCTAATCGTCCTGTGCCTTTGAGGGCGGTTACCGAACCAGAGCCCGTAGGGGAGGTGGGATTGGATGAGATTTGGATGACTTTTTCATTGGGATAGAGGCGGGCGAAGGCTTGATCATAGGCCCTTTGGTAAGCAAGCTCCTTATCGATACGTTGTCGCTCGGCCTGCACTTGCAGTTCTGCATAGCGTCGGCGCTCTTCCTCCGACTTGGCTTCGATGCCAAGTGCAGTCAGAGGATCCAGGCCTGGCGAATAGATACCGCGTGGTCCCTCCATCACAGTTTGATAACGGGTCCATTCCTGGGAGGTTAGCCCCCACTCGCGGGCGAGTTCTGTCTGGCTGGCACCTTGAGAAGGATTCTGGATGCTGAGTCCCGTGTTCTGAGAGTGTGCAATAGGCGCTGAGAGCTCCGTAGCAGCGTGACAGCCATAGGTGAATACGACAGATGCCAAGCCTGCAATGACTCGTGTGATACTCGTCGGTCTTGGTGTTTTTGGGACGATAGAAGGGAAAGGCATAAAAGAGGTCCTATTGCGCGACGGTTACGGTTTGCGGTGTTCCGGCCACGTCAAAGCGAGCGGATCTGCCGTCCAGAGCATTGAGGTGCCAGGCAGTGCCGGCCACGGCATCACCAGGTCGAATTAGGTAGATCTGGTTCAACTGTGTGCTGCCAGGTGGAGCTACGGACAAAAAGCGCTCACCGCCCCGGTACTCGATACCAACGACGGTGAAGGGCGGCGTCTGCGGGGTAGCGGCACTTGTACTGGGTTTTGGAGTGGGAGTTGATTTGCGAGTAACAACCTTGGGCTTTGGGAGAGCCGCTGGAGATTGTTTGGTCTGGGATTGGCTCAGTTCATGAAGGCGACTATCAAGCGTTTCGACACTGGCCTTTAGTACCACCAACTCACCGGAAGATGCAGCATTACGAGAGAGTTCTTGCACCGACTCGGTTGCTTGCTTTGCGTACGCCTGCGCTGCGTCGATCCGATTGGATAGCGCCTGTTGACCAGAGCGGAAATCTTCGTTGGAGACTAGGTGCTTGCCATCAACCGAGTCCAGTCGCTCGTCGACCTTACCCAGCCGTGTCAGCAGTGCATCGAGCGACTCCTTATCGGCGGTCGCAGCCAAGCTGTTGCTGAGTTGGGAGAGTTGATGATGCTCATAGCCCAGCAACCCTGCTAGGACAGCTAGGCAAAGGCCGAGTGTGACGGTGGTCTGGGTGGGGCGTGGTAGGTTCATGGGCGTCCTCGCGCTAAAGCGAAGACACCCTCTCAAACCGGTCTGTTAGGTGCAGCAGGAAATAGGTTTTCCAGGACGTATGGTTTTTAGCTCAGTCCTGCTTTGAAGATGTGCTTGGGCGAGACACTGGGGGAAGGCATATCTACTCCATGACCTCGCTGAACAAACCTTTCAATTGCTCATCACCTGCGTCTACTAGGTGGTTGTCATCGAAATAAAGCGGAACACCATCTTTGGACCCCATGCATCTACCGTTGGGGCATAGGTAAGGGGTCGGGTCCAATACAGTGGCGTTGCAATGCTTCGCTGCTGCGTCGATTACGCTAATCGCAAACCTGTTGCGCTTCTCATACTCGCTCAGAGGGACCGAAATGTCGGATGTCTGCTGGAATAATCGCCGATGCATATTCAGGCCTTTGTAGATGCTGAAAGGCATTTCCGGAATCGGCTTCACGATATAAACAGGGTGGCTTTGTGCGATCGAACAAACTACATCGGTGTACTTTTTCTTGTAGGTTTCAGCAAAAGACGAATCATCCTGGTGATTAATCTCGGGGAAGAAAACCCGATAGCTATTGGTTCTGCTCGGGTCGGAATACAGCGCTGCACGACTAAATAACACCACAGGGATCCCATGGAATGAACTTTTCAAGGCTTCCAGCTTTTCTTGGTTGAATGCTTGACACTGGCGCTCCAACTCTTTGTCGTGCATTTCAAAACCTTGGAGGGTTGGGCAACCGCCTCGCGCCCAAGATAATGCGGCATGCTTGTTCTCTAATTGAACAGCCGCGGCCGTTGATTGAGCGTGGCTATCACCAAATAGAATTACTGAGACTTTGCCAGTACCGAGTTTGCAATCGGCTGCGGCATGATTGTTTGGATAGCACTCTTGCGAATATAGCTTGCTGGTGTATACGGGCTGGCCGTAATCGACATATGCAAAGCGGACGGCAGGGTAGTCCTTCACGACTGAGGATGTGATGGCCGATAAGGCCACGGCACCCAGCGCATAGGAGGCGTACTTGGCGATTGTTTTCGGGGCAGACCCAATCTTCGTTGCTCGCGACTCGACCAGGTAGAACGACAGGGCACCCAGTACGAACGAAAGCACAATGGCCCCCACCACGTGCGGCCAACTGGTCAGCAAGCCGCAGGTGTAGAGAAGCACCACTAGCGGCCAATGCCACAGATAAACGGAGTAAGAGATCTTGCCGGTGTATTGCAGAACCCTGTTGTTACTGAAAATCGACTGCGTATTCCCGTAGATCACCAGCGCGGTGCCAAGAACTGGCAGCAACGCAAGATAACCAGGCCAAAGATCCTGCTCAGAGAAGCAGAACACACTGACCAGAATTGCCAGTAAGCCGAGCCCCTCGCAGATTGTGCTGTTGCGCTTGCCGAGTTGCAGTGGGAGCAGAAAAACCAGCCCGCCCACGATCAGCTCCCAAGCTCGCGTCGGCAGCATGTAGAACGCGAATACGGGATTCGTCTTGGTCAGAAAGACGGAGGCGCTGAAGGACATCAAGGCCAGCACCACCAGCGCATTTTTTGTCCGCTGGGCGCCCAGATACCTGTAGAGCGCCATCAGCAGCAAGGGGTAGAGCATGTAGAACTGCCACTCGACCGACAGTGACCAGGTATGCAGCAACCAGTTCTCGTGCAGCGGAGCGTCGAAGTAGCTCCCGCCTTTGGCGAAGGTGAAGTTGGAGCTGAATAGCAGACTGCTCTTGATCGTCCTGATGGCGTCCCGGTAGTCATCCAGGGGCAGGAACACGAAGCCGAACACCAGCAATCCAACGCATAACACCACAAGTGCCGGAATGATTCGGCGTGCTCTTGATGCGTAGAAACCGATGAGGGAGAAACGCTGGTTTTGCAGACCGACAAAGATGATGCCGGTCATCAGGAACCCGGAGATCACGAAAAAGACGTCGACGCCCGCAAAGCCGCCGTCGAACCCAGCAATTTTAAAGTGAAACAGCACTACCGAAATAACGGCGAGTGCCCTTAACGCGTTGATGTTTTTTCGGAATTGCATCTATCTATCCACTTTCACGTCCTTTGTGGGCTGGCATTGTAGTGGCCATGAAGGCTCATTTGAACTGGAATTCATTATCCCAATGCAAAACGATTTGCTGTGAGCCTCGACGCGGACGTACTGGGCGGCAACTCTCACTATCACACCATCTGGATGCGAATAAAAAAGGCCACCTGAAGGTGGCCATCAAATCATGTAGCTATCAGTTGCCTTGCGAGTGCCATTTCAACCGAGTCCCCATCTTGGTTCAACGAATCGAGGCCAGACTCTGGAACATCCCCTGACGTGCTTTGAGCCACAGCGATCTTCTTGGCCATCAGTTGCAGGCAAGTAATTTGCGAGCTGCCGGCATAGCCAAAGAAAATTACCCGCACAGGATGTTTCTGCCCAATCCGCCATGACCGTCGAGCTGCCTGTTGTAGCGTGTAGACGTTGTAGCCGGTCTGTAAGAACACAATGGTCGGAAAGTCGAGCAAATCCAACCCCGTCTTTACCAGCTCCGGGTTGGTGATCAGCACGTCGATCCCTCTGTCCACCTGGTCGAGGATCCAATCCTCGCGCCTAGCGGTATCCACGGATGCCCTCAATACCGCCACCTTCAAACCGGCCTGTTCCAGCAACCGTTTCAGGCGAGCGGTGGTGTCGCGAGTACCGCTGTACACGGTGTAGGCCAGGACCTTGCGGCCTTTGGCTTTTTCCGTCATGCAAAGTTCGAGCAGTGCTTCTTCCTTTGGCATTGCTTGTTCATCTGCGAAGATCGAGGGCACGAATGCTAGGGTGTCTTTGCTGCGTGGATGCTTAACGATCTCCGGTCGAAAGCAGCAGTCAGGCCAGGCCAGTAGCACGTTGAGCACTACCCCCAGCAGGGTGGTGTCTCGACGAGCCAGTGCCTGACGAAGTTCCTGTGTCAATTTTCCTGCCAACTGCTGATAGGCTAAAGCCTGTTCTGCAGACATAGTGATGTCGATAAACTCCTCTTGGTACGCCGGCAACACGTTGCCACCGATATCTTTGAGTTTCAGGAAAACGGTAAACGGCAGTACAAAACGGTGAATGCCTTTTGGGCCAAAGCCTGGGGCTTTTACCGTTCGTACTGAGAGCTTTTTACCCTTGGCAGTTTTGTGCGATTCGTTATCGCGCTCGGTGTAAATGTCCTTCAAAATTCCGTGGTCGCGCATGAACGACATGGCCGCTGGGGCCATGCTGCCACGTGCGTTTGGTCGATAACCGTCCTCGATCATGCGACGGGTAAGGATTCGGAACAAAAGATAAAACAAGTCGTCGGCGTAGCCGCCCATGAGCGTACCGGTCAGCAACACACATTTGCGTGCTTTAGCTGCCAGTACACCCATGGCCTGGCCTTGGGCCGAACCACTGTTCTTGTACTCATGTCCCTCGTCCACTACCAGCAGATCAAAATACCCATCAGGCAGCTGCCGCTTGATGAATTCCGTAGGTTGATAGCCACCTTCACCGAAACCAAACTCGATATTGGCCATGGCGCGCTCCATGCGCTTGGCCTGGCGGTCGCTGAAGATAAAGTTACCCTGGGCATCCATCAGATTGATGAATTCACTGACATTGTCGATCAGCATCGAGGCGAGAAAGTCTTCCCCGAAGTCATTCAACAAGCGGTCTGCACGCACAGGGCCAATGGTCGGAATACGGCACATTGATTTGAGTATGGTTGCACGGCGAGTGCCGTTTTCAGCTTTGCCTGGGCGCATCAGCGTCCAGAGTGGGCCTTGGCAATGAGGGCAGCTTCGACGGCGTTCCTCTCGGTAAAACTCCTCGACGGTGATCCGGTTGCCTTCTGGATCCTCCAGAAGATGGCCGCAGCCTGGGCAGCTTGCAAATTGGTGTCCGCTGCCAGAGCGACGTGGCCAACATACTGGACGCCAGTGGAACCCCATTCTCATACGGACACGCCCGAGGATGAAGAACTCTTGTCGACCATCATAAGGATCACCCAGTTGGTCCCGCAGTTTAAGCAGCTTGACCAGAGTATCGGGTCCGTTGAGTACCCAAACGCGTGCGGCCGGGATGGTTTCAAGAATCTCCCGTCGCCACTTGTAGACCAAGTGAGGGGGAGAGACGACTAAGGTACGGCGATAGCCCGCGTTGTGCATGACGGCCGCTACGGCGATGGCCATCATGGTTTTCCCAGTGCCCATTTCAGCATTAATGACGGCTGCTTGCTCGTTGCGGTCTAGCAATAACGCTGCAACAGCTTGCACCACCTCGGCCTGCGCGGGGAAGGGTTGACGCTTGAGTCCATCCATTACCCGTTGTCGGGCTTGGTTGATGTGACCGGCATAGACCGGTGGGTTAGATCGGTTCAGTGAGTCCAGCAGTTCATCACCAAATTCGTCGATGAATTCGGTCAAACCGATGGTCAGGGGTGAAAATGAGGTGTGTGAGAGGTCGTTCATGGCTGTTTCTCCAGTAGGAATGAAACAGGGCATGCACGACACCCTTATGGGTATGGTGAATACCCTGCGGGTTGGATAGGGGAGTCCCCTATGGGTTTGTGTTGAGTTAGTAGTCCGATGGCAGCAACAGGGTTGTTGCACTTCGGTCCGCTTCGGTGATGATCCATAGCCGGGTTTCATCGCCGGCACTGATGTCGTAACTGGAGAGCAAACGCTCCCCAGAGGTCAGAGCCCTTTGGTTACTGTTCCAGTCTTCTTCGGGCAGTTCCCCCCAGTCGCCGGAGAAATGCCGCCGCAAGTAAGAGCTTGGATCGAGGTGTCCATGCTCCACCAGGTGGTGCACCGACTGAGTCAGCACTAAGCGGCCAGGTTCAAAGGTCTCCCGTGGCGGGGTGGTTAATGTTGGCTGTGCCACCGCCTCATCAGGTTCATGCGGCGTATCCGCCGATGAACTGATGGTGAGCACGCGGCCTTGGTTGGCAGAGCCTGGCGTCATGTCCCATGCCCGGATGATGGGTACGAAACGATCGGTCAGGATCCTTACCTCGGACACGTTGCCATCCTGGTCTTCGGTGAACTCGGTCTTGCGGACCTTATCTTTGTAAGTGTCGCCCTTGAGTACCAGCACCCTGCCGGACGTTGAGGTCACTACACCCGATATCGCGCCTGCAGCCAGGGCTAATGCCAGGTGCCAACGGGAGAGTTCACGCACAGGTGGGCGCGGTTGAGCACCGGTTTGACCAAAGTGCAGGGTGAAGTCCGGCCACATGCCTCGAAGCCGTTTAATCTCTTCACTGAGCTGTTCAGGTTCCAGGCTGATCCGGTAGAAATGTTCCAAGTCGGTGACTGTCGGAAGAACCCTGTAGGGCTCCCAGGGCCAACTGCTTGGTAACACTTCGGCACTCAGCGTACCGGCACCGATGGCCTGAAGGCGTGCACGTATGTATTTGACATCCTGTGATCGAGCCAGGTCCTGGCGCCGAATACGGATGCCAAAGATCACCACCTGTTTGAACGTTGGATCGGCTGCGTTGTAGATCCGCAGTTCAGTGAAGTGATTGCACAGCCATCCGCACAGTTCGTCGTCCAGCACATAGTGCGGAACGATGAACACCAGCACGCCGCCGTACTGCAGCAGAGGAAGAGCCCGTTGATAGAACATCTTCTCCAGGCGCCGACGACCATTACCTTGGTACTGTGAGGCACCAGCGTGATCAGCGACCAGGTCGCCGTAGGGTGGGTTGAGCCAGAGCAGGCCGAAGGCCTGGCGACTGATCATGGTGTCCATCAGGTCGCTGTGCAACACACGATCCAGCAGTGTTTTGCAGTGATCGGCACGCTCGTGTTCGTACTCGACCGCGTAAGTCTCTACACGGTCACGTCCGAGTGCATGAGCGGCTTCAGCCAAAGCAACTCCTTCGCCGGCACAAGGGTCGAAGATCCTCATCTTGCCGGTAGGGGAGGCTGCCAGAGCCTGCAACACCAGCTCCAGGGTGGTTTCGTCGGTTGGGTAATAGCCGTTGCGCGCAAAATTACGCGCCAAACGTGGGAACATCAAGGCCATGGTGGGCTCCAGAGTATAAGTAGCGCTCAAGAATGAGCGTGAGTTGAGAGCTGCCCTTGGCGAATGAGATCGCCCAGAGCAGGTTCAAGTACGTCGAGTTGCAGCGACAAACGCCAGACCGTGCAAGCGCCAAGCGTTCCCGGAAGGGATTGCAGCATGTCGTTTTGATTGAGTACGTCCATGACCGGTGCTTGCCAGTGAGGCAGTAGCGGTAACGGACAGGTGTCGATGATCAGCGGCCACAGCCTTTGATGAGGTGACTGCCCGTTCTCAAGCAAGGCGTAAGCGAAGTGGTTTGCCCGGTCGGGCTGAGCGCAACGCCGGTCGAACAGCCAAAGGTGAACCAGGCTGCCAAACAACGTCCCGCGTAATTGGCGGGTAGTGCGTTTTTCCAGCATGTCGATGTTGGGAAAGACCGGAAGGCTTCGACCATCAACGATGATGTGAAACTGGCTTAGACCATTCTCGGAAGAACCGAGGGTCAGTCTGGCCAGAAACTCCTGCAGTGCCGTGTCACGGCCCCAGGCGGAGAGAAAGACTAGGTTGCGCTGCTCGTCGCAGGCGCAGGCATCAACATACAGGTCAGGGCACTCTTCAAGCTGAAAGAGTTGGGTGGAATTAGGCATGTGAACCTCCTTAACGGAGGGGAACCCGCCCCGAGGGGCGGTATTGCCCCTCGTGGGTACATTGCGGTGGTGTGATTTAGCGATTTACTGCCTGGATTTGAAGGTGGTTGATTTTGGTGCTGAGCGCTTCAAGGCGTTCAACCCGCTCACCCGTACCCTCTTCATTTCGGCAGTAATCCCAAATGTCTTGTATCTGGTTGGCAATCGCGTCACTTAGGTCGGTGAGTTCATCAGAACTGAACACGTCGAGGTCCAGGTTAAGCGCAGGTTCGTGAGGCTTGAACACTTTGGCTTCCGGATCAAAAGAGACGGGGTTGTCTTGATACAAAGGACTTTGTCCTATCAGAAATATCTGCCCCAGGTATTGAGGACGTAGAGCAACGGCTGCATCAGCCTGCTCGGCCGTCAAACCAAGCTCTTCGATGAAAAAATCCCACAACTCCTCGTTTGTGGACACCTCGTTGTTGGCGAGTTGATCCTCGATGTTGTCCAGGATGCCGGGGGGCAGGGTGTTGAAGATTGGGTTCATGTGATGCTCCGTCAATATGAAGGAGCGCCCATGAGGGAGCCCCTCAAGGGTTGGTTAAGTCAGTTAGAAGCTGGAGATCGTCCAGACCTGTAGTTTGAAATCTAGCGTATAACCAAGCTCGCCAAGGCGGTTGCATTGCTGGCGTAAACGCTGACGGTCAACTGTGGTATCAAGTTTGACTGTGTCGACTAGAGGCCAGATCGTGCCGAACAGCGCAGCGTCTTGCTCTATGCTGATCGTCGAGCTGGGCGGCGCCATCCCAAAAGGGGCGTCTTCATCTGACGACGGTTTGTTTACGTTGCTTACAGGCGCTGCAGCAGTTTGCTTTTTTTGCTGCTCGTGAGGCTTGGTTTGAGTTGAAGAGGGCTCTTCATCTATAGGGTCTGGTTCGCTCGGTGAGAGCTTGGCAGCGTCTTCCGCCGTCAAGTTGTCCACGTCGTCGAGGCTCATGCTTTCGAGTTTCGCACGAATCTCGACCACTAGCCGACCTGACGTTGAGTAGTAAGACGGGCGGATTTCCGTAATGAGGAAGTCGCCACGGTACTTGCCCTCGTTGTATTGATCTAGGAGTGCGTCTTTGATGACGAACTCACCGATTGAAGTTGAAAGCCGTCCGACGTTGAACTCGCCATTACGACCGCTGATTGTGCGTATGGCCAGTTGGCCTGGAATGTTGATCATGGGCAGCTCCACACTGCGACGGGGTTTGGCTGCGAAATCATCATTCGCAACAAAGAAAAAAGCCCGACAGTGTCGGGCTTGGGGTCATGCAGTGAGTCAGAAAGGTTTATGGGCAAGAAGTGTGGGTCTCTTCTTTAAGTGAGATGTAAAGATAGAAAACACCGGGTGGCGATTCTATGCGGTCAAGTTTCAGGTCCAGCCAGACTCGATCTGAATTATTGCCGGCAGGCAGTAAGCGATAGAGGCCGAAATGGATCTGTGTGCATTCAGGCTGCAAATGCAGTTCTCGATAGGCCTCCAGGACGACATCGCCCAGTCGGTTGCTGATAACCGCTGCATCGTGAGGGTTTTCAATGTGAACAGCTTCTTGCCAGGCCCGAGGGGTTAATACGACAGGCAGCTTGAGCAGTTCAGAAGACGCAAGATTGGTGGTGTTTTGCATGTTCAGCTCCAGGTGTGAGAAACCACCCGGCCCGTCCGGGAGGTGGTTTCCCGTTGGGTGTGTTTATGAAGTATCAGAGTCAGTGCGAGGGACGGTTAGTGTTGTTGGCGTGTTATCAATCGTCGAGATCGTCAGGGACTGGATCTATACGATCGCGAGCATTCCAATACTCATTGATAAGTCCGAACTCCGTCAGCATTGGGCTGGTTTTGGGAGTGAAATTATGTCGGTGGTCCATCTCTGCCAATCTGATAACCATATCCAGAGCGTTGAACCAAAGGTCCGAAGCCAGGAGAAAACGTGGGTCATCATGAGGATCGATAGTCACTTTAATTGGGAGCAGCTTATCTAACTCACTGTGTATGCGAGCTTGAGCTGCAACAAGACCTATTTCGAGCACCAGCGGTAGTCGTTGAGTGTTGTGCATCATGGTGAATCTCCAGGGTTCGGAAATCACCAATCCCGAAGGGAGGTGTTCCCTTCGAAATATGAATGTTGAAAGGCACCCGGGAGGGTGCCTTGATTTCAATCATGCGGACTGACGCAGTTCAGCATCAGCCTGTTGTTGACCATCTTCCGAGTCATCTCCAGTGCCAGAATCCTGAGGTGGATGGGGCTCAGCAGAGTCTTTCGGTTTGGCTTGATAGACGGTTTCACCATCAATCTTGATCCAGCCAATAAACAACAGACGTCCCTTGAGACTTGCTCCAGGTTGGCCTTGTTTTTCGCCTTTCTCATAGATAAATGAATCGGTCCAGATGTCACCGATACGGAAGCTCACAAGGACCTTCTTTCCTGCATCAACAGCTGCTTGGCTACGACGAATCAGCTTTTCAGCCTCAGCGCCGACGACATTGCAATCGATGTAGGAGTACTCAGTGTCATCAGACGAACCGCGTAATGCAGCAACAGTGACAGCCATGAATGGCTTGCCTTTGCCACGAGGTTTCACTTCACGGATACGGTTGAGATAACCAATACCAGTGGTGTGCAGGTCGAAGAATTTGACTTCGTTGGTTTGAGTAGTGCTCATGGTGATTCTCCAATTTCGAAAAAAGCAGAAAGCGGAGAAACACTTCGCCCTTGGGGGAAAGTATTCCCCGCGAGGGTGGATAGAGCTAAAAGGTTTGTTTAGTGCAGGAACTTCAACGAAGCGATCACTACACCAACAGCCGCTGACAACATAAAACCCATGCGGATCGTGATCCTGGAATCAAGTTGCGCGATTCTGGTATCAAGATGGGCGATTTCAGTTTTGAGTTCAGCAGTTGCGGCTGTGAGATCCGCTTTGGTAGCCAAACGTGACAGCATGTCGGTCTCCAAAGCATCAATAACAGCATTAGCTTTCTGTTCCGGGACGTTAATCGAAATCAACGCTTGGTAGAGAGCCAGTTCGGTTTTCATCAGACCTCCAAAAAAATTGAGAGGCCTGCCCTGACGGGAAAGGCCCGTCGAGGGGGGGGAAGGTGCTTCCATCGACTAAGTCGACTGATCGCGCTACCGGAAGCTATGGCGATCTTGGGAGTGGATCAATGCGGTAAACCGCATCGTAGTCTTACGGATCCAGACTACTTGGGCATGTTGCTGACGACGTCAGCGGCACATAGATACAGCATGAAAATACCGTTGCTGATTGTCAAGCCCCTTTGTGAAAAGTTACTGGGAAGCCTCCCCAGAGGGAAGGTTCCCTGCTGGGGTAAGTGAAGGCGGGCTTAGCAAGTCGCAGGTGTCAGCTGACGAGCTTTTGCCCTGGAACGAGGTTTACGGGGAGTTTTCTGGACTTCCCGGGTGTTTGCAGCATACCAAAGATTCAAGTCAACGCCCTTTGCGCGGACTATGGCCGGGAAGTGATCCATTTCATGAACCAGGCGGTCTGGTATGCATGGCGGTGGAAGTTGCCCATGGGAGTTCACCTGGGACTGGACAACTGAGGTTGGGTTGGTTTTCTTGACGGCGCGCAGAAACTCCCGGACAACAGCACCGAGTGCGAAACCGAAGTTATAGGTGAGCTTGGACATGGTGATTCTCCTGCAGGTTGAGATGCGGAGAACACACTTGCCCTGTTGGGGAGTGATTCCCCGCGAGGTGAGTTGCATTAGGTGCTTCTATCGACGGTTGCCGACCGACCGCGCTACCAGAAGCTCAACGGTCTTGGGCGGATCAGGCACAATAATCGTGTCACAGTCTTTAAGATCCTGACTGCCTGGGCATGATGCTGACGACGTCAGCAAGGCACGTCCATATAATCGAAGGGAGATAGAGATGTGTCAAGCGGGGAGGGAAACTATGGGGGGAGCAAGTGCAGATTTTACTCAATAGGGAAGCTACCGAGAGCAGCTGGGTCAACAGTTACCCTCGGCTGTAGTAAAACACGTCACTCTGAAAAAAATACCACCTGTGAGAGATTGTGGCGTCATCGATCCCTGGGCTGTGATCTGAACGTCGCATCTTCTTCACCTGGCCGATTATCGTGGCTGAGGCCAGTAAACATAAGGCACGCATCCGCGCACAAAGGGAGCCCTGCGTTTCGCCGGCGGGCCACCGGCAGGGAAAAGCGGCTACCAAAGGGTAGCCTGATGATCCTTCACAAGATCATCAGGCTACCCTTTGTGAGAGCTTTAAAAAGCGTGGGCCACAACACCAGTGTGGCCCTTAGATTACGGTGCTTCGAACCTCATCAAAGCTCTATGTGCCTATGAACTCGCTATTCACGAGTTAGACGGCTGCGTGTCTGGCTTGGACAGGGAGACACAGGGAGAGCTTTGAACCAGGTCCGCACGCCCTTCCCGGAGCTATGCGTGCTTTGGGGTTGGTGATGGGCAAGCCACATCACCGGGCGCTACTGATGACCGCCAGTAGCCAACGGGGTGGAAACGTTGTTGCGGGCATTATGTTGATAGGGCGACGTGTATGCAACCTTGTGCCCATCAAATAGCCTCTATTGAGCTTAGTTGACTGCTACGATTGCGCCTTCGGGGACGGCTGAAGGAATCGAAATTCCAGTAGCTCCGCTCACCGGTGACATTAGCTGCCCAGATCGTTTCACGCCGACCACTGTCGACTGGGTTAAGTCGACCAGTGTCGACGGCATGCCCGCGGGCGCGGCACCATTGAAATACGTGTAGGCAGTTCCTGCTTCAATGTAGGAAGAAACGCCAACAGGTCTGACAAACCATTGAGGAAGGTTGAGCGCAGAGTCGTTAGGTATTCCGCTGAAGCCTGGGTTTGACTGGGCAAACCCGGCTGCTGCGGATCGATAAGCCAGAAAATTGCGACTCAGTGAATCCAGTGTCGCGTAGTCAGAGGCATACTGTGCTTGATGCTGGTTGTCGATGGAAATGCCGGTGGCAATGATCAGTACCATCAAAACCGCCCAGTACATCGTCATGGTCAGTGCTCCTATTACTGATTCAAAACCCGGGTTGGTAATTCGCCGACACGTTCAAGGCTTACTGCAGGAATAACTCAAGCAAGGGTTGCACCCACCGATTTGGATACCTCCAATTAAGTTTGGGACTAGTCCAGTAGGGCAGCTATACCCCCCTGTGATTCTGTTTACATACTGTCCTGCGATCCCTGTCATGAAACCAGTCCCGACACCTGTTGGGTCGCCCCTGTTCGCTGTCCACACACCTTGCTGACAAGAGAGCATTATTCCCACAGCACTTTTTGCAATAAGCGTGCGATCACTACAGGCTGCACCTTCTGTCGCTAGACCACCAACGGAAATGTATTCGTTGGTCGTGATTCGATCATAGGCAGTTATCTTGCCCGTTGACGTGATCTTCCCACCCCACAACTCACCACCGGTTGAAAAATTTTTGTCGTTATAAACTTGGACCCAGTCGGGGCTATTTTGGTAAATACCACCTCCCCACTTTTCGCTGTACCAACCCGTGTCACCGCGTGTCCTAAACCAGCCACCCGTGTAGGTCTCACCGGTGACATTTGAGGTCGCCGCGTTGACATTTGCGGTGGCGGTTACATTGCGAGCTGTAACGTCTCCTCCGGTGGTGACATTGCCCGAGGCGGTGAGGGCTCCAGCATTGTTGATGTTGTGCGTGCCCATGTTCAAGTCGGTGTTCATGGTGTTGAATTCGGGATGACCGGGCACGGCGTTGCGGTACAGATAGTCATTAGCCAGGGCGCCGTCCATCAAGAACAACGCGCTTGCGGTATGACCCGGCCCTGGGGTAATGGCATAGTTACTCAGCGCAACCTGCCAGCCTCCCCGTACACCCTGAACGATATTTGGGTTGGTTGTTGAAATGAAACCACCTGGTCCTCCGAGGTTCTCGGCAATAGCTCGAATGCCCATCTCCGGAATTGTCTGCCCCCCCGTGGTTACTACGATTGCTTCCAACTGATTGGGATTCGGTTTCCGGGCAAGGCCGAGAATGGTTTGCCCGAAAGTGTTAGTGGAGCTGAACCCTGCGGGAAGGTAGTTGGTGTTGATCAGCATTGGCACTGTTATCTGTACCGGCAGGGTGGCTGTAGCGTTTGCAAGCACGGTGTTGAAGTTGTCCTTCAGGTATTTGGCTTGCGCTTCTGAAATAGTTCTCTGTTGGTCTGCGGCAATGCGGTAATCCTGAGCGTCCATCTGCCTGATTTGCCATACGATTGCGAAGGTAACTACGACGGAAAACACGGCCAATCCGATCGCCATGTCAAGGCTCAAGAAACCACGCTGATTGTGTTTACTGGTCATTCCAGAGGCTCCTAGATGATTGGTGAGCGATGTCTTGATCGAGTAGGGTGATCTTTCCTGCATGGACTTTTTCTCGAATGCCGGGGCCGTCGCTACCTGTGAACAGCAGGCTCTGCAATGTCAGTCGGCGCCCCCCATCAGTACCCGCCGATAAAGACTGGTGAATGACAGCCACCAGGCCCTTGGAAAGCAGTTCTCGGGCGTTTTTGAGCAATGGCTCGCCCAGGGCTGCTAAGCGCTCGATGCCATGTGTGACACTGCCGGAATGTCCAGTACAGATAATGAGATGACCGTTGATTGAGGCCTGAATGACTTGCGCAGCAGTTGGGCCGTCACGTACCTCTCCAACAAACAGAAAGTCCGCTCTAGTTCGCAGAGCAAGGATTAAGGCCTCCTCATAGCCTCCCATGCGCCTGGAAACCGGGACTTGTATGCACCGGCCCTCTCCGTGTCGACCATGTAGGAACGGTTCAGGTGGATCCTCAACAGCCAGACAGATACCGCCCCAGGTCTCAAGGCGGGCTTTCACGAGGGATGCCGCGCTTGAAGTCTTCCCAGCGCCCATCTCTCCGCAGATAAAGATCAGGCCGCGTACTGTGTCACTCATCAGTGCATTCTGGAGATGATCGGGCAGGCCTAGCATGTCCAGCGGACGAATCTGAACCGACGATTTGCTGAGGACAAACACAGGCTTGCCATTCACGTCCACCAATTGTGTGACTCGAAGGACAACGCCGTCTTCGAGCAGCGCAAACTCCGGATCCTGGGTAGCGGCATACTTCTCAGCGCAATGTTTACGAAGCCGCTCTAGATCCGACCGCCACTCAGCGGGCGCTTCAACTCTTCGCGCCTGCCCCGGAAGGCCTTTGGCGTCGGCAAATCCATCGCCAAGGTACAGGTCGACGAATTCAGCATCGGAGATTACGCTCACGCTGGACTCCTTTAGTACGAAGTCCAGGCGATGGTATTGGCGTCCGAAGAGCAACTGGTCGCAGCGGCAACGGCAGTGATTTCGCCTGCTACGGCAGTACCGCCGTTGATTGCAGTCGTCGTCTGTTTGTCCTTGGCCATATTGGAGGCGAGAGTGATGCAGGCTGTTTTCGGGAGGTTGGATTCGGTGATCGTGAACGTCATGCCGTTGCTAACTACGGTAACAGCACCGTTCCAGCGATTAGACAAGGTTGTGCCGTTGATGCTCATGCCTCCGGTGGCTTCGAGGTTGATTAAGGATGGTGCCAAGTTGGTGCCAGCGGTGGCGTATCCCGTCGTACTTTTTAGTCTTTTTGCATTGCTCAGCAATGTGCCGAGGTTGCTTTGCTCAATGGTGACGTCCGAGCTACCGAACGTCCTATAGCCCATGAACACGATGAATCCGAGCGCCACGGCGATCAGCATCAGCCAGAACATTCCGTCCAAAGAAAGGAATCCCCGTTGGTTGCTACGAGCATTTGTCATCATTTTTTGTGCCTCATTTTCTGTTTGCGTTTGATTTAAAGCGTTTCAGTCACAGTGCCGGCCAGTTGGAAGATCCCGATCACAACCAGGATCATCATGACCCCCATGGTCATGGAGGACACACCAATGAGGGACTTTGCGATCGCCTCGACGCGCTGAAGCGTTTGCTCCAACCAGCGGTTGGAAAAACGCTCCATCGATTCGGCGAATCCTTTGCGCGTGGCGAGTACTTCAAGAAAGTGCATGGCCATTGGGTCAGGGAATTCATGACCCGCGAGCTTCAGTGCGGTACCGAAGTTCTTGCCAGCACTGACGCCGTAGTGAATGGCGCTCAGCCGTTCCTTCAGCCACGGAGAGGCGTTGCGCTGCAAAGACTTGAGTGCATCGAGCTGGTTGATACCCGAGCGCAGCATCACGGCCATGTTGAGAAGAAAGATGGAGCCGTGTAGCGCCTTGTAGACCGACCAGGGCGGGAACCGCTCTGCGCGAACTCTAAGAATCTGGAGGGTTTTGTTCAGTTGCAGCTTCCACGACGGGCTGGCAGTCGTGATCTGAATTCCGCAAAACACCGGTAGGGTCGCAATCGAAATCAGGATGAACACGACCACGCCGATCAGTGTCACCAGTCCGTAATGAGTCACGAAGTTTGATAGGGCGTAGAGGAACGCTGGCACCCCGGTCCAGGCATCGGGATTGGAGCGTTTTGTCATAGACGGCACCATCCACATGGCGATGACGTACAGCAGGGCGGCCATTACGCTCCAGACGACTGAAGGGAACACTGTGGCAGAGGCGACAAGTTTGCTGATCCGTTGACGGACCTCGATGATTCGCACACAGTCTCGAAAGGCTTGCGCCAGGTTGCCGGTTTCCTCCCCTGAAGCGATTAACGAGTTCTCGTCATAGGGCACCCAGCCTTCGCAGGAAATGCTTAACGATTTGCCTCCCTTTACGGATTGCGCGATATCCCGGCATGCGAGAGACACAGGATGTAGTTTCTGGCCGTTATCACTGAATGCCCGGGCAACTGTAAGCAAGGCGTCTTCAAGCGAAACGCCATCTTCAAGGATGCCCATCAGGCTTTCATAAAACTGGATTCGTTCGTTCTTACCGAATTGCTTTGCATAGAACGTCTCGGCCCAGCGATTGAGCATGGCCCTCAGGTCACTCATCATGGGCTAGCACCAGGATTTGTCGGTCGAAGTCCAATGGACCTACCATCATTTCGGCATGACGCGGGTCTACTAAACCTTGTTTGAGCTTGATGATCGTATGGGCGGTCTTGGTGATCCCGCCCATTTCCTTCACCCAGTGCCGACGGGCTGCACTGGCCCCCCGGTCATTGAAAATACGCATGAAGTCGAGGTCGGTGAGGAGGGTTTCAGCAACCGCAGTGCGGCCTATGACGCCCAAGCCTTTGCAGTGTGGGCACCCCGGGCCTTTAAGGTAGGTAAGATCGATTGCATGCAGATCGCGCAAACGCTGTGCCAATGCACTGTTGAGCTGGTTCAGATGTGCTGTAGCGGGCACGCGGCAGTGAGGACATAACTCAGGTAGCAGTGACTGGTTCACGACGCTTGTCATCAGGGCAGGGTCAGTGACCAGGTAGCGATCTACACCCATGTCGATGAGCCGTTGAAGTCCGGCGACGGCGTTGTTGGTGTGCAGTGTCGAAAGCACCAAGTGACCGGTCATGCCGCCACGGAACGCGGCTTGGGCTGATGCAAGATCCCGAATTTCCCCGTACATCAGAATGTCCGGGTCAAGCCGCATGGTGTTGGTGATACCGTCGTTCCAGGTTTCGCCTGCACCCAAAGGTGACTGGTTGGCCAGGATTGGATATTCAGGCGGGTCTTCCATCGTCAAAATGTGTTTTGTGCCACCGCATTCTTCATACAGTAGATTCAGATTGACCTGCTGGGATTTGGACTTCCCGGAGCCTGTGGGGCCAGTGATCAGGTTCACGCCATAAGGCAAGCTGCGAATACGGCTGAATGCATCAACCTGTTGGGGAAGAAAGCCGAGATCCTCAAAGGTCATTTTGGTTTTGTCGTCGTAGAGCAAACGCAAAACCATCAGCGGGCCGTCTACAAGCGGCCGAGTGGCGACCCGGGCGCCGAACAAACCGAGCTGTTCGACATAGGCTCGTTTGATTCGAGCATCCTGGCTGACGTGTGGTTGGTAGTGCTCTTTGGCAACGTCGCACATGCTGTTGTAGAGCGAGGAGCAGAGTTCCATACCGACCTTGCTCTGATGCTGCTCGGCTTCCCACAAGAGCCCATGAATACGGAAAAAGACGCGGGTGATATCGTGACCTACGACAAAGTGAACGTCGCTCGCGTTGCGCCGATGGGCTTCGCCTAACAGCTGAACAACCTGGGCCTGGCGTTTTGTCTCGGTCGCCGACAGGGTCCTACCATTTACATCCTCATTCGCCTGATAGAGCGCCTTGATCGTGCTCATCGAGCAGACCTTAACTTCAAACTGATGATTCTCGTGGTCCAACTGATCCTCGAATGCCATGACGTAGGCATCCGTTTGGTGCTGGGCCGATACATACAAAATGCCGTCGTCGGTCAGCGCGCACAGCTGACGCAACTCCGGTTTGAGCTCAAATCGCCCGCCAGTGGCTGTCAGCAGCGTCTGATGCGAGATTATCAGCGCCGTAGCAGATTCATCAGCACCAACATCCGTTACATCGACATTTTCAGTCCGCGTCGTCATCGTGTTTCTCGCTCAACGTTGGTTCGGAACCAAGCCGGGTAAAAGGAGGGAAGGCTGAGCGCTCTCAGGCGTTGGAGTACTGAGGGTGTTTAAATTGGCGGGTGGAAGGTTGGAAAAACCGAGGGGGTAGCGTTTTCCTTCGCGTTCAAGCGTCACGTTGTCAACGGTAAGAGTGGCTATGCGGTACCCCCCCGGTAACTCTCGGGAGGACGCGTCCGCATCTACTTCAAATCCACCGCTGTAGAGCAGGGTGGCGCGTAATCGCTTACCGGACCCAAAAACGGCTTTTACGACAGGCAATTCTTGTTGAGTTCCAGCGTTTCGAGTTTGGGCTGATGCCGTTGGCAGGAAGTTACCTTGGGGCAAGAACGCCGCAGCGGGTTGAGCGGCCTCGCCATTAATGGACCTCTCAGCCGCAGCTCTCTCAGCCTGGGCTTTATAGAGGATTGTTTGGCTCTGAACGATGGCCAACTCCCCAACGTTAACGCCGGAAAGATTGCCTTCAGCAGCCCAGCCAAGAGATGGTGCGATAGCAATGGCCGAGCAGAAAAACCGCAGAGTTTTATTTCGCATAGAGGTCACCTGTCACTGTCCAAAGGAGATGGCCAGCCTGATATTCGGTCTTGATTTCGCGTAGCCGCAGACCTTGAGCGGGTGCGCCTGTGAGAGTGTCTAGAGGTGTGATCCCGGTGGCGTAGCGAAGCTCAAATTGTTTCCATTGCGGCTGTGGCGGTGGTGGTGGCGCAGGCTGTCCTGGCATAGCCGGCTCCACTGGAACAACCACCGGTACCTCCTTGAGTGTGGGTTGCTGTGAGAAGTTGTGTAGCCAGGAGGACAAGTTTGCCAACATGTCCATGGCGTCCTTGAGCGGCTCATCGCCGGCCGCAGGGGTCGAGATATCGAACTTCAAGGTCGCCGAGTTACCTTCATCAAAGAAGGCTGGTCGATCGGAAAAATGCCCCTGAGTCGCTTTGATGAGGTTGTCGGCTGTGCTGTTGCCGGAGCGCTTGTAGGAGGAAAGCACTTGGGTGCCGTCGCAAAGTGCGCTGGAGAATTCCCATCCCGCAATGGATAGAGGAAGTTGATAAACGACGTTGCTGCAACCCTCAACGAAATCTGCAACAGAAGGGCGTTTGGCCCAAGGGTGTTCCAGGGCCTGTGGTGTCTGTTCAACGCCCGATTCTTTTTGCAGCCTGGCCAACTCTTCAAGACGTCGTTGTTCAGCCTGGAAGGCAGCCTCTTTCGCAATTTGTGCTTGATGACTCTGCCATTGTGCCCAGCCGATTGTGCCGGCAACGATGAGTAATCCAAGGATCGTTAACTGTACAAGCTCGGCTTTGGATAACCCGAAAACGAGTGGTCGGAGTCGATATTCACGTTTCAGGTTCGAGGGTTGAAGCAGTTCCTCGATGTCCAGAGGTTGCCCGCCCATTTCGAACTCTAAGGGCAGGTACTCGTGGGTGAAGCTGATGCCACGACTGCGTTGCTGCGCGACTCGGCGCCGAACCTCGGCACCTGTACCAATCATGTCGCACCCAGAGATCACCCCACCCTGATAAACAGCGACTAAGGCGTATTGGTCGAGGTCGCTTTCCGTTCTCCAGGCGGCAATCCACGAGTCACCTAACTGGCCTGCGAGGGTCGCCGCGAGCGAGTACATGCCCTTGGTGACGTCGTCACTGCGGGCCACAAATCCAGCCTGAATGATGGCAGGAGTTCTTCGAATGGCGACAATGTCTAATTGGTGTTCACGACCGTACTGCCGTGCTTCCTTCATGTGGCCGGTGACACTGCCCAGTGGGTGCCAGCGCAGGCCGGTGACGAATGACTTTCCTCGGTGTTGCAATACCTGGACACGGGCAGAGCGTGCGCCTCTTAAGGTGTTGTCGGTCATCGTCTACCCCTTAACGCCGGCGCAAAGGGGAAGTGGGCTCGGGCAAGCTCCCCAAGGGGCGTTGGCGGCAGGCGCATTCAGAGTGCTGGGGCTTCCTGTGTCGCTGTCTACAACAGGTGTGATCAGCACCACGAGTACGTTATGGCCGGTTTCGCGAAGGCGGCTACCGCCTAACCCGAAGAAACTCGGATCGCCGACACCTGACTTGGTCGCGTTTTCGGTGTTCTCCTCAAAACCGGTCAGCACCAGAGTTTGACCGCTGCGGAGTTTGACCTTAGGCGACAGGTTCTTGGTGTCGTAGTCCGCTGTCTGGACGCTGGAACCGTTACTGGTAAAGGTTGTAAAGGTCGGCTTGCTGCTCATGCTGAGGGTGATCATCAGCAGCATATTGTCCTGGTCGATAATGCGCGGTAGCAACATCATGTTGAAGCCGCTGGTGATGGTCGCAGGAGAGAGTGATGTGGATGATCCAACGGACGCCGTTGTGGTTGTCGAGCTTGATGCAATATAACTTTGCACATTGCCGATCTGGATCGGTGCCGGCTGGAGATTCAGCGTGGTGACCGAGGGCGAGCGGACGTTTGAGATTCGGCCTTGTTCCGAAAGGGCTTTTATAATGAGACCCGAGCCAGCCCAGGGGGATTTCGACGTATCCAAAATGCTCAGGGAACCCGAGACCGCTCCGGTGCTGATTCCCGTGGTGGCATTTTTCAGGGAGAAGCCCCATTTGTTGTTCAGTGACGTGTAGACCGCCGTCCAGTCCAAGCCGGTCTGGTCTTTGTCGGTGAGCGATACCTCGAAAACTTTCACATTGAATAGCACCTGGCGAGTGATGCTACGGTTGATCGAGTTCAAGTATTTGGCGACGTTTGAAAGTACTTCCGGCCGGTCACTGATCGTCAGTGTGCCGGTGGATCGGGAAAGGAACATACGACCAGCAGGTTGCTGACTCAGCATAGCTTTGACGTTTTTTTCGATATCCCCGATCAGCGATGTCTTGATGGTGACGGTGGTGCTTTGGTTGCTACCTGATTCACCCGAGGCTCCTGTTGACGAGGAACCACCCCCTCCACCACCGGAGCCGCTTCCACTGCCTGTGGCTGTGAGCAAACCTGATTTAACTGTGCTCTCGATGACCTGGTCATCACCAAATGCCCAGACATCGAACGTTTTGGTATCGAAGTAAGTGATTCGAACGCTGCGGTCATCGGAAGAGTAGTTCCACGCCAAGCCTAACTGGGCGGTCACTTGATTCAACAAACCTGACAGCTTGCCGCTGAACTTAATGGGAAAAGTATTGAGCGTAGACAATCCGGTCATATTCATAGATCGGACATTGCTGGGCATGTTGCCGATGACACCGGCGGGCATGAAGCTGGACAGGTTGTCCGGCGAATTCATAACCGGTGGAGCTGTTGGTCCTGAGTTGCCCCGGTTTGGGCTGGAAAGGATGCTTGGGTCGACGGCATCAGGGGCCACGATGACGGGAACACCACATTCGCTGGTGATGTAGCGCGCAACCTCCGCTATCCCCACGCTATACGAAGGGCGATAGGTAATGTCGCAATCCATGGTCAACGGTAAGCCACGCTTGGCGACCATTGGCTGTGTTGATACCCAAGGTTTATCGCTGAACACCACCGTATCGCGTGCGGGCTCTTGCTGCTGATTGCGCAGGAACCGGCTGTACTGAGAGGCTGTCGCAGCATCGCTTTCGGCACGACTGGCCGACTCGTTGACCCGTTGCACTGCGCAGGCGCTAATCAGGGCCACGATAAGTGATAGGGCTGCGCCCCGAATCCAGAGACGTGCAGCCATTATTTTTTCCTCTCTGCAATGTAAATCACACGCTGTGATGAACTGCCGTCGACCACAAAAGACCGGGGGGCTCCGTCGTAAAGCGGAAAGATCTCTTTGATAGCTTCCTCAAAGCTGCCCTCGAATCGAAGCGGGGCGTCAATGGGGTAATCCAAGTCGTCGACCTTCCAAATCAGCTTCCACTTGGCAGTTGCCGCCCAACCTTCGACGGTTTGGCGAAGTGTTGAGCCAGTAGTCGCCGTCCATATCTGAGCCAGCGGCTTCGGAGCGGTTACAACCGCGAGGGCAGATTTCGGTGTGGCTGGGGTAGTGGGAGCACCGTTGCTCGGCTTCGAGACACTTGAGGGCTGAGTGGTTGTAAGTGCCGTGCTCTGAATGCTCGGTGCTGGCTTCACGGTCGGGATGGTAATAGGGCCATCCTTGGCGGGTACCACTGGGGTTGAAGCGTGATTTTCAGGTACTGATGCCGAAGAGGTAGTTTTGATCGGCGTTGGTGTCGGCACGGCAGCGACCACGACGGTACTGGGCACGTCGCCGCTTGATTTGTTTTTTGTGGCCTGTGGTGCTGCAGGTGCGGACGCGGAGGCTACCTGTGTTGGAGCAGTGCGCGATGGCTCCGGGAGTTGATACCCGGGACGCAGCACGTAACAAACTTGGCGGTTTACTTCATCAACCTTTACCTGCCATGCAGGGCCGGCCAGTACTTGCAGAGTGTTACGCAGAGTCATTGGTCCAAGCTTGTACTGGGCCGCTGGCAGTGGCCGTGTGTAAAGGATGTTGACGTGACCTGTGTCTGCCGAGCACAGCGTGTAACCTGAGCGGTCGACGACGTACTGCATGGCATCGCGTACGTTGGGATGCATGTTGGCGGGGATGCTGACGTCAATGATCTGGGCCATCAGGTCGCGCTGGCCTGAGTCAGGTAGGGTGCTGACCAGTGTGTAGCGGCCATAACGCACGACCGGCTCTTTTTCAGCAACGGCGCCGCTGGGATACAGGTCAGGTGCAAGCATGTCGGGGTTACGACTGCTGTCGTATGCGGGCTTTGGCGCTGGAGCCGGTTGGTTCGCACAGCTTGCGATTAGCGCGAGCATTGAGAGCGTAGTAACGTGCCTGATCATGTGCCGAGAGGCCCCCTTTAATGATGGGGGAACGGTGACAGGCTGGTATCAACTGCGCAGTAGGAAATAGAA
>LNAP01001117.1_pt1 | contig 29065 bp, 45 predicted proteins | sample 602601 | NCBI WGS metagenome assembly LNAP01 (sample SAMN02440304, study PRJNA202911) | soil metagenome | biome: Subtropical and temperate rainforests or woodlands; isolation source: soil samples (1 kg each in a 20% v/v slurry with milli Q water) were... ... | reverse complement strand
GCAGCAGCAGCAGCAGCAGCAGCAGCAGCAGCAGCAGCAGCAGCAGCAGCAGCAGCAGCAACAGCAGCAGCAGCAGCAACCTCGCTTTGCCGATCCATCCACGCCTTTCTCACCAGGCTCCTCCTTTCCCACGACATTGCCGGACTCTCCCTTTCGGGCCCGAAAATACGTGCGCCGAGGCGTGCTGAGTCGCGAAGAGCCTACTGAGGGGTATGAGTATGCTCACCAGGATAATGGCAACAATAATGATAACGATGATGATGACCCTTACCACCACACACTGGCCAGCATCCTGGACATCGTGCACGAGGAGCGCGGTGACAGTACCGAGAACCTTACTCAGTACGCAGAAGAAGATTTCCCCAGCACCGAGCGGCTGGTGCTGGCGGTGGAAGAGAGCGCGCTGCGGTTCGAAGAAGTCGTTGGGGTGCAGGAGAAAGTGAACGAAAACCTGTGGGCCGCTGTGCACTTGCTGCAGAGTCAGTACGCCGCGCTGGCTGAGGAAAACAAGCTACTGAAAGCCAAGTTTAATGAGGCACCAAAGACAAGCACAGGAAGTGCAACCACCGAAAAAGGAAAATCAGCAGACACTTTTTACGAACCCACTTTCGAGGCAGAAATGCAATTGGCAGGGGTGTTGGTGATTATCTTCTTATTGGTATATTATGTACTTTCCTCGCAGAGTTCGCAAGGTAGCTCGATGGCAAACCCTTAAACTGGGGTGGTATTCGATAGGTGTTGTTTGTAACTCGTTTGCAGTGTGTTGTATTAAGTTTATTCATTTCTTCATCCGACTAAAAGTAGAAAAACGCGAAGTTTTCACCCGCTAAACTTCAACTGAATTTGCTACTGATTTTATGCGCTGTTGTACCAATGAGTAGAATAGCATAAATGCACATTAATACTAAATATTGAACGCTACGTGGAAAAGAGCACGTTGATCTGGCGGTATCATCACTAAATCTAAAACCTTGGTCTCTTTGTAGATCAACATTTTAGAGTTAACGCGCGTTCTGAATTCCAGAACGTGATTGGGGAGCCTACTTGTAATGAGTAGAAGCGATGTCATACCCATCGATTCTCGGTCGCATTTGGAGGTAGCTGATCGGAAACATCGGTATGCTAAAAATTTGCGGACTTACTTTAAAGAGTACCACCGAATCAATGGACTGTCTGATATTGTCGAGCGCTCAGCACCAATCAATGAAAACTCGACGCCTTCGCGAAAATGGACTCGCTATGAACCATTCTTTGAATGGCTGGATAACGAAGAGTCTTCCCCAAATGTAAGGAAATTCAGCGTTATAGCTGTCCCATATGTTACATCTTAACCAATTTTCTTTTCTTATGCCAAATTAGTTGCCGGATTGTCCGAGATCTGTCCTGGACGAGGATAGAGTGGAATATTTGACCTCACAGAGCGAAAGAGAGCCCTACGAAATCACCATCAACGGCACAGGCACAGGCACAGGGGTCGGTTCTAGTGAAGCAGATGGCACCACAGGCGAGAAGCTGTGGCGCATGACACAAACCGGCGAACCTGTAAACACAGGCTCGAAAGGGTGGATCTTTGTGCTGCTGAACGGACGCTTGTATGCGTGTGAGAAGCGGACCAATACCTTCCCTCGCTTTCATCATTCATCTTTCTTTGCCGGGGCCAGCGTCAGCGCGGCGGGGATGATTGTCTGTGTTAACGGCAAACTCACGAAGCTGTTCCCGCACTCGGGCCACTACCGGCCGCTGGACCGGCATTTGTACTCACTTTTGGCGTTTCTACGAGACAAAGGCGTCGACCTCAGTGCCGTGCAGGTGGATGTGCAGCGAGTCATGAAGCTGTGCCGAATACAGGACAAAGGTGTGTTAGTTTATGGTAGCTCATTTGTTTCGTTGTTGTTTTGTGCGAATTTGTTGGCGCAGCATGATTATGTGTCGTTCGTCCGATATAATTTCATTGTGTAGAAGTTGTTTTCTAATTTATCTCTTGGTTGTTTCATCCAGATGGTGGCAAGGCAAAAAAGACAGACAGCGCTTTCTATTTGGATGGAGAAACGGCTTATCATTTTCTCAAGTAAGTCAGCTATTGTTCACCATTCTTTTGTTGTTCTGATTTCGATTACCTGTACCATTGCTATCTCAAACAACAGATCCAAAACAGGTTTCCAAGAATGCGGTGCCCTGCGCCACATCAACAAGAGACGACTCGACTACACTGAGGGCGAGGAATCAGCCCCGGTGAAGGCTAAAACAATAATAGCGGCAGTATCCTCTCCAGTTATCACAGATGGACAAATGGAGAGTCGCACGCCGCTCAGTCCAATAGAGACCGAAGGGGATGCGCTGGGCCAACTACCTGTGCTGCACAAAGCTGACTCCGGGGATGGTCAGCAACAGCAACACAGTCCCTCAGAGCGCGGTAATAAGCTGCGGCTGTCTATCGCCCCTTCCTCTGCCAGCAATCGCTCCAGTCTCAATCTAAACATGAACCGACTTAGCCTTAGCAGCACGGGCGGTTATGCCAGCACCGTGGGCAGCACTAGCCCTTTCTGCTCGCCAGTGGCGCAGCACAATCTCTATCCTCTGCATTGCAGCAGCAGTGGTGGTGGTGGTGCCGTTGGCCCGCCGCCGGGTCTTTTCTTTTTCTGCAAACAACAATTGCTGGCGAGAACGCTCGCTGTTTAGCTCCGCTATCAACTCCTCTTGCACCTCTGAATAAGCTTTCTGTGTAAATATTTTTGCAGAGAAAAGATGCGGTGAGGGTGCTCAAGACTTCTAAATTGTGTTGGTGTGGTACAACTTGAAGTTGGAGAGCCAAGCAAAATTACCTTAAAAAGAGCATTGGCATCTTCCACCTCGTATTCATACAGTGCGTTAATGTTATTTATTTGCATTTTTCGGTGCCTGTCTGCGGCATCGATCTTCTTTTCTTTGGCACGGGCAAGTGACTCCAAGCTTTCAGTGAGATTGGGGTGTCGACCGGCTTTAATCTCAGCAATCTCGCGTTCAATCTCCCGGTCAATTGCCAAATTGATTGTCTCATCACCATCCATGACAGCTGCTTCAGCGACGTGATCATCGCCTTGCAATGATGCTGCTTTTCTCTTGGAACCTGCAATCAATTATCAGACCGTTTCAAAGTTGTCATGCAAGTTGCAATTCAACACGGTGAAATTGACCCAATTCATACCTTGCGATCTGCTCATTTTTAGGTACCCAATAAACTTGACTAGGACAACAACACAATGGAGCGCGGAACTTTTAAAACTCAATGACGAGATGCTGCGCGGACTTGTGGGAAACTTTCACCTCAACGTTTGAAGAGAGTCCGCTTCAACAGATGCGAAAATTGTACGTACAAAAAGCCATAAAGTTCCGTTGAGATGAGGAGTTCTGTTCATAGCTGTTTACAAGTTTAACGTTAAACAAGAACATTGCATGCATATTAATTTTACACGCTGTGTTTGAGTGAGCTTATCAACGTCGACCCATTGACCAACTTCGTCGTCGCCAGCATGATTCGATACGGGAAGGAAGGGTCCTTGGAGAGGAAACGAAACGCCGCAATCTCAATGAACGACAGTCCGCCGACGACAAACAACAACATGGTTTTCTTGTCCGCGGTGCCATTCTCACTAAACTTGACTGGCCCGTCGCCGAGATCTTCACTGTGGTGGTGGCTGAAGTGCTTGTTGGAGTTCCCGCCGCTCATCGCGCTGGCCCCGCTCATAATGCCAGAGAGAAGGTTATTGGGGGACAAGGCGCTGCTGCCAAAGGCCGAGGAGGACGGGGCACTGGCACTCGTAGGAGCAGAAGAGGAAGAGCCGAAGTGACCGTTCTCGTGAGCCGACCTGTGTGAAAAACAAACATTTCAATGTTAAATGCGTTATTTTACACATAGTAGATGCAGACCACCAATCATGCACCACATCGACTGCTACTGCACCATTAAAAAAGAACAACATTCCATTGCAGAACTCACCTCTCAAGAGCCTCGGACAGATGCTCGGGAGTGCTGGACTGCGTAAACTCCAGCACAGGACCTGGCAGTTGTCTTAAAGTGTCGGCAATGCAGCTCCAGCTGATGCCGTTGTGGCCGAGCAGCTGCACCAGACGCACCAGCAAAGGCGCATAACCTGAATAACAGAGCACAGTGAGTGGCAATCGTCAGTTTACACTACAACTGTTGTCTTTTTGACCAGGAAATAATCAAGACGTGACCCCAAGAGAAAGACACTACAGCACACCAACATATAGAAAAGTAGACATAAACGTACGTACCAGCAGAAACGTAGGAGATAGAGTCCTGGTTCACGTTGTCTTCTCTTTCCTCAATGAGCCGCAGCTGTTTGCGCAGCTGGGTCCACTGAGAGGAGATCTCCACCACAATCAACGCATCTTTGCGCTTGATCAAACCTGTCCAACACGGAGGGAATCGAAAGAAACGGGAAATGATTAGCACATTTGCATATAAAGCCCGATTTTTTACTCCGATTCCACCAACTGCAAAAAGTAGGACGATACACATGGACTCGATAAAATAAACCACAAAACAATACCTGCTTTCTCTAGGTTGGTCAGGGTGAAGAGGTGCTGGTAGCCATAGGTCTGACTCACAAGTCTCCGAATATTGTCATACTTGGCTGTGCGGATGCCTCCTGCAGTGAGGGACTGCAAACACAACAGGCGCAGTACACGCAACAGCTCGGTGCGGGCCACGTCAGCACACACGATTTCTTCGATCTCATCCAGGTGCGACTCGCCCTCGAGGATGGCGTGCTCGTCCTGCCACTGAGACAAAAACGCTCGGCTGAAAAATACAACAAAATACATCAGCAGGTTACGATGAAAGTGAGAAAAAACGGGAACAATAAAGTGGACAAAGAAATTATCACCATTATTCGCGGTGCAAAAATAAACTTCAAAATAAAAATGGGTTGTCACGACAGTACCTGTCAGTGCGCTGCTTCAACATTTCTGCAATGTTGATGTGCTGATTCAGGGACTTGTACTCCAACGTGAGCTTCGGGATCTTTTTCACGAAGTCGTGAATCTCCGTGATCGACGCGTCTTTGTTGTCGCGGAATGTGGTGTACCTGAAATAAATCAATTGCGTGTACTTCAGACATTGCATGGAAACTGCTTGCAATGGGAGATTCTATGCTTTCGATATAATACTTTCATGCTAGAAGTTATAGCAACCCCTGCAACACAACCATGATAATTCAACACAAACACTATGCACTTTTCAACAACTCACCTTTCTCGGATGTGGATGGCCTTCTCCTGCAGATAGGCCCCAAGGGTCTCGATGGACAAGTCGCGGATCTCCGCATAGATGGCATCGTTGTTGTTCAACATCACAGGCACTTTGTCGCCCGCAGCAGCACGCGATGCACTGGCCGACGCCGCGGCAGCTGCAGATTGGTAGATTTGATAAATAGGGGTAGCAACAATGATATTGTCAAACAGGAAGTCAACTCATGAGCACAATTTGGCAAGTAAAATGACTTATTCACACACAGTTACGAACACATACCAGCAGCGGCCGCCGCCTCGGCTCCGGACTGAGCGGCCATCTTCACACTCATGGCGTCCTGCTGCTCCGCCGAGCCCAGCACGGCAGCGTCCAGACGCACGCGACCTTTTTCAATGCCGACCGTGTCGTCGATCAGTCCTTCGTAAGTGAGCGGGGTCACCAAAGGAGAGATCAGATCCACCTCACGGTCCAGACTGGAAAAAAACAATAGCAATAGAACAACCGACGTTTACTTTCTATGATTGTACTTTTGTAATATGATATAGACGAATAGTGAGTGTCTTACATGACGAGTAGATCGATTTCACTGCGAGGGCTGTACTTGTCCGCCACTTTCTTCTTCTGCTTGGCCTGTTGCCCCGTTGTCTCTCCTTCCACTCTCTCCACATCCCCCGCATTGCTGCTGTTGTTAAAGCTGTGAGGTACTTGGGTGGAATTCAGAGAGCTCTGCTGCTCCTGCAATAGCTTCTGTTCCTGTTCCACCTCTTCCACACGAAGGCTCATGAGCTTTTGTAATACTTTCTTTGCGCAGTGTCCCTTGCTGCGTACATTGGGGATCACTCCGAAGAGCATTTGGATCTTGAGCAGAGCTTGTGCCACCACGGTGAGCGAAGACAAATCGCCATCCACAGAGCACTGGAAGTAAAGAGAAGGACAGGTTTGTGAGGCGTGGATTTCAACATGATACGTCCCGCTTCATAAGAAACGCATAAACACAAAGACAAAATGCTTTACCTGCTTAAAGCAGCCATCCATCTCCAAAGACAGGATGTCCGTATCGAATGGAATGAGTCCCAATTTGTATTCTCCAAACTGGATCTGGTCAAACACTGTGCGACTAATCATCAGCTCCTCCAGCAAGTGCAGACACACGGTGAACTGTTGGGGCACGAAATAGACATGGAATGTGCTGGTGATACCTGAAAAACGGAACATTTTATGGGTTATCAAAGACTGTTGTGGAACGGGGGGAAGTGCACGTACCACTCTTCGCTGCCTCATTAATCTGATTCGCAATTAAGTTCATCAACGGAAGATGTGGGCGTACAATATATACGATGTTCTCTGGAATATCAGCAACGCCAACTCTTTGGCCATCTTCGCCCTGCTGTTGGTGAGCTGTAAAATCTTTCAGTCCTTCGTCCTTCAACTCCCTGAGATAATCGACATCATTATCGTGAAGAAACTTTGAACCTTCAACAATAATCTGACTCAATAGTCCGCCAAGTTGTGCATCCGTCACCAAGCACTTTCGTCCTCGAATAGAATCTAAAATATCCAAAAGCTCTGCTTTCCCTTCCTCTCGAAGTGCACTGAGCAACAGCATATCATCAATGGTGTCTTTCACGGGCTCAGCAGCCGGTGCAGTTGAAGCAGTCGCCATGAGTGTTAGAAGTGTAGTTGATTGAGTCTATCAACCAAAAACTCTCACCAAGAACGGAAATATTGTCTCCAAACTCTATGAAGTGAAGTTGCTACCAATGACTGTCACTGTATTTTGGCGCTTTAAAACAAAAATTATAGTATTGTTAAAGTCTATTAAAACGATCGCAGCGCAGCGTATGCATTACTTTATCTCAGCCAGTACCAATGTTGGTATGAAGAAGTACAGTAAGTTCGTTGAAAAGGTCATATATTTATTTGAAAAAAAACGTGCTGTTCAACAAAAAACGAAGATTGACAGTTAGATTATTAGATTCTTTACGCCCGCTTTTTGCGAGTCGCCTTCTTGGCACCTGCAGCAACGCTCTGCTCGGGCTGTGAGTGCGTGCGCAGACCCGCATTCGCCCCTGCAGTAGTGTGTGGATCAAAGATGGTATATGGGGTGACATTATGTTGCACTGAGAGTTACTTAACAGACTTGGTCAATAAAAACGTAATGACTGATTGTATGCTTCGAAGTACGAACAAACAAAAGACAACAAAGATTGCATACCTGCCGCTGCGCGAATAGAGGGTAGGTGGTGGTAGGACTGGTGGTGGTGCGGCTGCTCGGCGGTGATGTTCGACACGGTGTGGTTGATCTGCGCCGCCCGCTTGGAACTGTGCAATAATAGTATGCGCAATTCACGTGGTAAATCATATACAATAAGGTCAGCAATGCACGTGTAGGCACTTGTACAATATGATGGTATGCCTGTAGTGCACATACATGTGCTACAACAGCATAAACCAGTGCAGTCAGCGTAGCATACCTGAGAATGAGCTCTCGCTCCATGCTTTCTTTGAGCTTCTCGATCAAATCCTCATTCTGGTTTGACAGCTCCTCAATCTATTTTGAAAATAGGGGGAAAGGGATGAGGATTGTGACAATACTGTATATTGTGGTATGTTTTTCCGTTTATGCGCTCAGAGAAAGTGGAAAACATAATTTGACACTCACCGCATCCATTAGAGCCTGCTCTCTGTCTCTCAATCGCGCATTTTCATTCTCCAATGCGGCTGAATCTGCATTGCTGTTGTTGCCACTTGCAGCGCTGTTATTGCCGTTTCCTCCATAGCCCGCAGCTGCTGCTTTCTTCGCTTTTTTGCGCTGTTTTAGAGCTTCTTGCAGTCGCGCTTCCTTTGCCTTGGAAGCAGGTAAAATCAAACAACATAAAAGAATGTGTCGTTGGAAGATAAACAGAAAAGGTAGCTTACATCCAGTTCCAGATTCGCTTCTCGCAGCTGCACGGTGAGGTGCGCGGCCTGTCAATGAAGAGAAGAACAGTTTGGTGAGAACGTAATTTACGCAACATTCTACTTTGAGACGCTGCAGATTAAATTATTTCCCTCCACAAAGAACACTTGCGAATAATCTATCTTACCTCTCCCTTCAGCTTGTCCATATGGTGCCCCATCATCACCGCATGCTCAGTGAGCCGGGTAATCTTATCATCTTTCGTCTTCAGTTCCTTTTTCAACAGACGCAACTGTTGGTCCAATGACTGCATCAGCGGCGAGTGCGCGTCTTCGTCGTCCTGCTGTTGGTGGTGGGCGTGCATGTTCATTTGGCTGTGTTTGCTGCTGTGGGCGCTGCTGCTGTACAGGTACTCTACGGAGGGTGGCGCGCGCGGAGCCGCCAGACCGTACGCCTGCAAATTGAAAATTGATGGTGTAAACGAAGACATAGTACACAGTATGAATGAATCAGTTCACCAAAGATAAAGTTTAAGCGTCAGCATATTCAGCATAAACAATAATGTTCGATAAATATATACTTTCACAGTGTTTCTTACCTGGTTTTTATTGTACCCTGCGGCGGCTTTCTTCCCTCCACCAGCCTTGGGTTTCTTCGTCTTCTTGTCGTACCTTTCTGGGAACAATTCCATCAATAAGGCATCCACGCGCTCAGCATTTTCTCGCTCCTCCCCTGGTGTGGGCTGCTTTTTGCTGAGCAAAATCAAATCTGCCGCAGAAGGCTCGCGCTGTTTTGGGCTCGGCCCCTTGCCCTGTGGCGAGGGCTCAGTGTCCAACATATTCTTAAAATTATCCATGTAATTTGCTGCACTTTTTGCATTTACTGCGGCTCCGTTATTCCTTTTCGGACTGGTAAATCCGGAGCCTTCGTCGTCGCTGCTGTTGGGCCTCTCCGATGTGGTGTGTTTCGCCAGTGAAAATCCCACTTTGTGGTTGTTTTTCTCCCCCTGCGTCGGGGTAGGTGAATTTTTCGTGTCCTTGGACGTGCGTGTGGAGGGATTTTCTTCCTTGTAAGTGACTTCGATCAGGGTAGATTCGAACTTGGCTGCGTCGAGCTTGAACTTCGCACTGTCGTATTTACTGCTGTCCCAGGACTCGCCTGCGTGATGGGGTTGGTAATATTTCATGCTTGGACTGGGGCTGTTGTCTGTCCTAACCGCATAACCACCTGAAGAAACATATATGTATTCGTTATACATAAACACAATATGGATAGGAAAAATGAATACAAGTCACGAGCGTATGGAGAATAACTTACTGCTCTTAACAGGAGATGAGTTGTTTGAATAGGAGTAACCCAGCTTGTGTAAAAGCTTTTCCTCTTCTGCATTATCCAATTTTGGCCTCACTCCTTCCAGGGGCTTCAATTCACACGCCAAATCCTCAATGTTCGTGGCATTGTTGCTTTCGCTGCTGCTGTAATGTTTCATGTAGCTTTCCAAGTCTTGCCCTTCAACATCCAATCCTCCTCCATCTTCCATCGGTTTCTCATCATCATCATCATCCCACTGAAGCTTACTTGCTGCTCCTTTTTTCGAAGAATGGGGAGTTCCAATTCTCTTCGCTACGGGGGATTTTTCATGACCTTCGTCATCTTCGAAATCGTCGTCTTCGTAGTCATAATCATCAGCACTGTAAGTTCCTGACATGTTGCTTTTATATGTGAAACTATGTAGCTCTGTACCGCGTTGAAAGATTCACGACGTGGGCAACAACTTGTGTGCTACAAGTACCTACTCTCGTTCAGTTTTTGACAACGTGCTCTCAACAGGTGAAAGAGTAACGGTCCACGTAAAAAATGACCCGGACGATGCATGCATTCGTTTGAGCAGCAGTTTCATTCAAGCACAAGCGCAGCATAAATTTACCAGTGAAGGAGAGACTATTCCTTCTCCAATCAATCCATTTGCACCGTATTGTGATAAATGGCGGTATGTGAAATGTTATTTTTCTTAAAGATTGCTATAAAATCACCAGCTCATCCACCTTTGCAAACTTACAGGCACCCAGTGGAAATGAAGTTGATGATGTGATCAGAGATTTGAAGAAAATATCTGGATTTACAGCGTATGTGATATTGAACAACGATGGTAAGCATTCACAACACGTCCTTAGTTTTCTCGTTCTTAATTAACGAAATCTTACCACTTGCTGTACAGGAATTGTCATCAAATATGAAAACATGTCGTATAGAGTTGCAGTCCACCACGCGCATCTCATTCTCTCTTTGTATGGAAAGGCCATTAAATATACCAGAGACTTGTTTGATGCTCCTGACGTAAGTTTTTATTGAACCGCTCACTGTACAATATATTAGGCTAACAATGCATTTTTCCTTTTCGATCCGCTTACCAGAACGAGGTAGAATCCATCCGAATGATAACGAAAAACTACGAAATGATTATCGCACAACACGGGAACTTTACGCTGGTGGTGACACAGAGCAATGTGAAAGTTGAGGAGGCTAAAGTGGCGGTGGAAGGGGGAGAGAAGAAGGAAGGGGAAGCTGAAAAGAAGGAAGCGGTTGCATAATGGGACACGCTCCGCTCTTGAAAGTTTAGTTATTTTGGGTACAGTTGTATTTAGTGAGTGTGCTTGTTTTTATGATATGATAAAGCTATCAATAAGATCTGAAATTTACGCTTTTAGCTCTTCAACCTGCTGTTTGCGAAAAGAAAAGAAAAATAACTGTTTTGGGCCATAGCCAAAGAAAGTGCAACACAACCGAAATTATACAAGTCCTGCTTAATATTTTAAAGAATGCTATTTACACTAGAAGAACACCGTTTATGCAGCCATCCAACTCCGGGTTGTTTGTGATCTGCGCATATTTACCCCACACGACCTTGCCTGACTGTGTCACCAAACCTAACTCACTCACATTGACTTCAATAATGGTTCCTTTCGTAATCACACCCAGGTTTGTGTACAATGTGGAAGAAGGGTTCTTCTTGACGCCCAGAATGTCCAAACAGAAGGTCGTCTTGAGCTCAGGGTGGGTAATGTGGGCTTTCTTGTAACGCAGACCGGTAGGTCTGATGAAACGCTCGAACTTGGGCGCCTTACGTGTGTATGCATCACCAACGAAGGTCACCTTCGTGATCATACGCTTCCAGTTCTTCTTCTGACGCTTGCCAGAAGCCATCTGTCTGAACATGACATCATCTGCAATGGGCTTCACCTTCGGGATGGGGACAGTCCACTTTCCAGCCTTCTCCTTACGCTTCTGCTTCACAGTGTTAGACAAAATCTTCGCTCTGGTAACATTCTCTCTGTCCAACAAATACGCGGGAACAGCACCTGGAAATATGTTAAAAGTAGGTTAGAATCGAGATGTTATGTGTCAGTTACGAACTTCAACAATCGTACCATCGGTGACTTTATCGTCGTTGGCATGTTTGTTGGAGCCCTCCTTATGTAAGGCAAGAGTCTTGCGCATGGCCGCCTTCTCCTTAAATCTCTTCTGGTTGAACAACTTCGCTCTCAGACCAAAGGACTTCTGAGCGAACTCTGAGATCTTGTGCGCCTTTCTGGCCTCTCTTTTTCTGTCTCTCTCCATCTTGTCCATGCGCACACCGAAGCGCTTCTTGTGACGTTCCATATGTTCATGCTGAGGCTGTAAGAAACATTTGTGAAATAGAACAGATGTCGGGTTATGTTTTGAGTCCACTATGGAGATGTATGACATACGGTACAAATTGAGCGTACCATCTCAGTTTGTGTTTGTCAAAATTAGATAGTATAAAATGTGTAAGAGTGTGATCTGATGATTACACTAGCAAAAATAAAAGCAGGACCCTTCTTTCAGACTTGATTTTGAATCTCCTGGCGATCGAGAAACTCCAAGTCTTGTGTCTTGGGGCGAGTGGCCTCGCCATTCAATCGAACTGTACCTTTATAAAAGACATGACACTAATATATAGTAGATACTTTAGCGTTTATAAGTGAAATACTTCGCGACGAAAGACCGCTCGTTGAAATCCTGATACTAAATATTGTACGTACAATTTTGACCGTTTCGACGAGAAGGCCAAAAGAAAGTGGGTGCAACTCTTTTCAGCAGAATTCATTCCTTGGTTTGTCCATTGTGCTTGTAGCTTTGATTCGCTCACGATGTCTTCTATGGACAGGATAAAAAAGTCCCTAACGGACAAGCTTTCCAGGTCAACAGTTTTAAAGCAGCACTATTTTACACCTGCGGAGTGTCAAATACCCTCTCTGAAGAGAAAGGAGGCAGTACACCAAGCGTTGCAAGTAAAACGAGACCGTCAACAGCGGAGACAAGAAGAAGGTGGCAATGGTATTGTAATTGATGGATTTTATCTACTCGAGGCGACTGGTATGGGATTTCCGGAGGACGTTCGCCAGGCTTTGATTTCAGACCGGGATCTGGTTTCGATCGTTGAAGATGATATGAGTTATTTCACCGAAATGCTCTTCATAGATGCGGCCGAAAACAGGTTGCAACTTGCGCCATTTGGGTCTTTTCCGAAGCTTCGTGATTTACGTCTTGCGTGCAACAATATATCATATATCGCCCCAGAGCTGTTTGGCTTCGAGCATTTACTCAGTTTGGACTTATCTTATAATCGCCTCTCGGTTGATTGTATACAAGCATTGGATGCTCTGCCGAACTTGCGAGACCTCGACCTCAGTGGCAACAAGTTGAAAGAAGTACCGGATGACTGGCAACACTTCAGAGTTCTGGAGAAACTCATGTTGGATTACAATCTACTGGAAAACAACGATATCTTCACATCGATATCATCTGCACCCAATCTAAGACATCTTAGTGTTTATGATAACCATCTGTCATCGTTTCCGGAACTAGCGCTGTCGTTCGACGGCTTCAGGTAGGCGCATTACAATTTAGTACCTCTCGCTGACAAACTGAATTATTTCAAATGTTTTGTTAATTTCCGTTGCAGGACATTGGAAACGCTGGACCTCGCGTGCAACTATTTCAACGAAGAAATTGACATCGAGCCGGCCACACGTATGCCACGTATCGCCACCTTGAAGCTGTATGGCAATCGCATTTTCGGGGAATCTGGCGAGGATCCCCTGTACATCTACATCGAAGGGTTGGTGGACGACGCGATTGCCTACAGAGAAGCCAACGCACCTCACCTGCCGAATATTGACTTTGTGACGGAGTTTCCCCGCGCTCGCAACATCAAGAAAGGCCAGCCAATGGGCCGACAGGCAAATTACCGAGACTTCTCGATAGTACAGGTGGACACGAATGCCGAGCAAACCAACCGGTCCTGGCGAGAGCGCGGCAACCAAACCATCTTCGCGGAGACCATGCATCAAAAGAGAAAGTTCAAGAATGCGGGTTTGGCGCTTAGCGAGCAGCCCAGCGCGGCCAACCTGCCCGATATGACTTTCTTAACAGGTGTGGCCCCGGTGGATACCGCACCGAACTCGCAGCCCACCCGTAAGGCAGGACAACCAGGGGCACAGGGAGTGCATGGAGAGATCGCAGACGATGTGATGCAGCGGGTGGCGGGAGATATGGGTCTCATCAGTTCGGCGGAGTTGCTGATGCTCCGGGACAAGACCAAAGTTACCTCCACGTAAGTTTCTCTGCGTGCGTGCTCAACACACCCTCTCTTCTGCATTCCTAACCTTTTTTCATTTTGCAAACATTATTATTATTCAGGTTACTGAACTATTTGGAGAGTGACATCGACCTTGACGTGGGCGAAGAGGACTACGAGTACGAGCTGCACCGAGACCCGGGCGAGCCCCAACAGCCACCGCGTGCCGCCCTGACCTCTGCGCAGCGCCGCCAGCGCATCCAGCAGCACCTGCAGCAGCAACAACAGCAGCAACAAGACCAGGTACCGGGTGTGCTGTTTCGGCAGCAGATGGGCGCGGACAACAACACCTTGCAGCCCCAGCCCGTCGCGCTCAAGACCGCCATGAAGTGAGTTGCTTGATTGCTACCATACACTCTCGATTATAATGATATTGATTGCTTACAATGTACTTTTACTAACCTTGTGCAGGGCGTTACAAATGGCGTTAAATCAGCCGCTGACCAATTACGACGAGGTAATTCCTTGCTGCACATGTGCTTGTTAGCGGAGTTTCTTAGTTTCCCTATTATTACTATTTCCCTTTCAGCTCCCATCAAAGTCTGCAATGTTTCCAAGCAAAGACTATTACAAGCCCACAAGTAGCTCTGTGCTGCGTCAGATGCCCCGCCATTCCCTTCCTGATCGACTCGCCGCGGCGGAAGCTCAGGCCGCCGATGAGTTCGACGCTCAGGCCGAGATGGAGCGGTACGGCGTGGTGCCGCCTGCTCCGTCGCGCGGCCGCGTGTCCTCCTCGGTGGGCCGCATGGTGGCAGCGGGCGCGGCGGCAGCAGCAAATGAAGAGCCCTCGGGTGGGGCCAGTGTTGGCGGGGTGAGTCTGGCGCTGAGCTTTCGCACCAGTAACTCTCAGATGTCCCAGAGCTCTACCAGCACGAGCAGCCATCATCACCACGGCCACCAGCATCACGGCAACGCGGCGCACAAGCCCAAGTCTAGCAGTGCCCTGCGCAATGCAGGCCAGCAGAGTATGCAGAAGGTCGCGGATATTCCCCAAATCCCCTGGAAGGCCCGACTGGAGGATCCGGACCTGCCGGCTAAGAAATACACACACCGGGGCCTGAAGGAATCGAACACCATCAAGGCCAAGCGACACGAACAGCGCGCCAATACGCTGCACCAGATCGACGACGTGTTGCAAAACCTGAACGCACACACCACAGGCTGGTCCGAGCGCCAAGCGATCCAAGGATTGAACAGTGCCGTGAATAGAGGCCACCAGGCCAAAAGCGAAAAGGAAACTATGCGTGAAATGCGTGAATTCGCGCAACCCTTCACGGGCGTGAAAAGTTTGCTGAATATGGTCACCGACATAGAACAAGAATTTTTCAGTTAGTTGCCATGCCGCATAATTATCGCGAATAATTTATTTCTCAAAACTATTTTGCATTTTGTAGCACATAAAATCAAACAAAATAAAGTGCATCGTGTTAATCGATGATTTAATTAGCAATACGTAAATACCTACAAACAAGCACTACAGCACACACTGCAGTAGCGTTAAATAGAATACAAGGGTGTGATGATGGGGATAGGTGACATACACTGGCTAATTATCCTTTATCCGCCGCCCTCCACTTATCGAGTTCAAAAGAGGAGAAAGCTCTGATGAATTGTGATAACCTTTGCTTTCTGTATTACTCATTCCTCCGACATTAACACTTGCGTTGCCCAATCCGCTTTCCAAATCAACGCTGCTAAGGAAGTGGCTGCGAGGGATAAGCGTACTTGGAAACCGTATTTCCACATAGCTATCACACAAGGTCTTTACAATACTAAAGACTATGTGTTTGTCATAAAAACGTGCTGTTAAACTCACGTTTTTCAAAAACTTCTGCCCTTCGCGCTCTGCTATGCTTGCGCATTGGCCAGGTATAAGCAGCGATAAGCCCAGAGTGCAAGGAGCACATGCGTAACCTGAGATATAACATATGTTGCAAGGCCAATTCAGGAGTAGCGTGTCATTTAGTTCGTCGATTATCCGGTGCAACTCTCTATCTGAGACGACATTTTCGAGCATTGGACTGTATTCGCAGTCATACTTTGACGATACGCCGTTGATAAATTTCTGCCCAGATGACTTAAGTTTGTAAGTAGAATACGCAATTGATGGGTTATCAATTGACATCATTTTAATGCCACTGCTCAACAAAGTTTTTGAAATAATTTCAGCACACTTTCCAATATGGTCGCACTGGTTTGTTTCAATAAATTGCGTTTCATTGGTGCATTACATGTCTAGATAAAGTTTATTTCTATCGTACTTGACTGCAACCCTCTCTTACAATTGTTGTCTGCAGCTCATCGATGGCATTGTTCGAAACGATGTTGGCTCTACGACCTTTGAAGCAGACTTTACCTCGCATTGGCCGCGCAGCCTTTTCAGCTGTGGCAGTAGATGCTCCTGCCGGTTCATATTTATCAGTTCAGGAAATCGAGGCCCGTGTCCTGAGTTCTTTGAAAAGAGTGCCTCCTTGCCCTGTGAACGTCACTCTTGAGCAAAACTTCGCCAGTGATCTTAAGTTTGACTCTGGTTTGAGAAAAGATTTGAATGAACACATTGCTCAGGAATTCGCCGTGCACATCCCCAGCACTGATCTTGAGAAATTTGTTAATGGAGCATCTGTTGTTCAGTATATTTCCAAGCACCCCAAGGCTCGGTAAACCGCTTGCTGTTTCCTTCTAAATTTGTATACCCGACAATGCATTTGCTATGAATTAAGCAAAGCGTAGTTACTTTATTTGCTCACCTTCTTGATTCTTCCAAAGCGTTCGAGCGACGACGTAACCAGTGATTTTGATTTTTACATTTATACAGTAGAATCACAAAGAATACCAACATTAAATCACAATTAGAAATTTTTCATCTTCTTCGAGGGCGGGTCGTCTTCTTTCCTGCTGAGCTCGAGTTCCTTTACTCTGGCTTTAACTTCATCAGTGAGGCTGTTGGTGCTATTTATTCCACCCGTCTGATAGAGCCCAGGTCCCTTCGCAGTGCTAGCAGAGGAGGCTGCCTTATTTGCAGCAAGGGTGGCAGTGGGCGGCGGGGGAGTAACGCCGGCCGGCAGAGGGAGTAGTTCTGGTGGACACGGGGCAGGCAGTGTGTTAAAATACTCATGCTGCAGGGCCTGGGTAGCGGTGAGCCGCTTGGCGGGGTCCAGGGTCAACAGACCTCTCAGCAGGTCCAGCTCCGCGCTGTGGCTGCGGGAGAACAATTCCGCGAGATTCATCGGCGACCGTGACTCGAACTCTACGTAGTTGGGGAGCAAGGCGGCGCCAGGCCAGGTCTGTGTGGTAGGCGTACCAAGCACGTTGAAGATACGTCCCAGTTGCTCCAGGTCAGAATCACCTGCAATGCAAATGTCCAACAAAAAATGTACATTAAAATAGAACTGGAAGAAACAGTGGTGCTGAGTCATAACACCAGTGAACTTGGTAATAAGGGTACAAAGTAGGTCTTTTGAAACCAAACAATTCTATCGTACCAGGGAAAAGAGGAACGCGAAACACAATCTCTGCAAAGATGCACCCAGCCGCCCACATATCGACACCCGTGGAGTACAGTGGTGCCCCGAACAACAACTCTGGACTTCGGTACCATCTATTACGATAAGGTGCGGTATATTAGTCAGCGAACATTCACTTTGAAGGTATTTGCCAACTATGCAGCATCTGGCCACAATGTGATAGCACATAGACATATTCTATGTCCACAAACAGTGCTTGCTTTAAAAGTCCTTACCTGGTTACCACTTCGCTCGTCATTTTCTCTGGTGAGGAATGCCCGCGGGCCAGACCAAAATCTGCTAGTTTCATTTGACCATCCCATCCGAACAATAAGTTCGCTGGTTTTAAATCTAATGTAAACAATATATAGGAAGAAGTTAAGACAAATCAAAGCGGAGAAAGGCAGGTAACCATTACATCACATATCGCTGACCTCTGTGCAACACATAGTTCTTGTGGCAGCACTCGATTCCTCGCAGCATCATTTGCATATAAGATTTCACATGCGGAGTCTGCAAGAAGATGGTCTTGTCTCGAATAAGCTTCTCCAGATCGTACGGGCAGAATTCCAGTACAAGGTGTAGAACTCCGTCACTTATGAATACATCTTGCAGCTAAAAAATGCCAATCTAAACGTAAGCTGCGGCGATGAAAGTGTACGATTGATATGACTCACATCGATAATATTCGGCCCTTTTATATAGCGTAAATACTTTATTTCTCTTAGTGCAGTGAAGTTGACCCCAAGATGTACATACATGGGCTTGATACGTTTGATTGCCACCCTCGTGGAATCAGCCCTCCTTTCTGCACTGAAGACACTACCCCAAGTACCTTCTCCGAGCAACTCGCCCTTCAAATATTTAGATGATAGACTCATAGCTAAAGTTGACCAGTAAACCCAACCTTCCTGAGGAAGGAACGACCAGAATTGTGCGAATGCAGCGAACTTCATGTTTGGCAGCAGACGAAGTTACGAGTTCACCTTCCGGGAAATAGCTTTGTTTATACACGATTTATGTCAAAACTAAATGCTAGATATGTATTTTAAATAGGTACAGAGACTTAGTCACCTTTCCATCCAGCCAGATTTGGACACATTCCTAGATTCTAGCTATTCATACGTCCAGTCAAGTTCTAAAGGCGAAAGATGAGTAAGCCGTATGTCGAAAGATCCGCATCGAGCCGGCCTGTTGGAAAGTTCATCTATCATGATGATCTGAGGAAGTTCCAAGGCAAGAAGCACGCCGATGAACTCCGCAAGAAAGAGAAAGAAACGAAACGTTTCAAGAAGGCGGCCATGCTAAGAAAATATGCAAAGTTATGCAAAGCAGAGGGTATTCAGTCTGACCGTGTGCGGATTGGCGAGAGAGACAAGTCTGAGCCAGCTGTAGCGCGTCCGGAAAAAGAAAAAGTTGAGCATCGACCATTCAGGCGAGCGGAGGCACAGGCAGCTCGTCTTGAGCAAGCAGAGAAGGAAAAAGAAGCTGAAATGCAAGAAAAACTTAAGCAAAAAGAGGAAGCTATTCGGAAGAGAGAACAAAAACACAGGGCTCTGAGTAAAACGACGAAGAAAGGACAACCACGCTTGGGCAATCACATGAAAGTTCTGCTCGAGAAACTTCAGAAAAAGTAGTAGTCTATGCTTTTGTGTCTATCGTGTATCCTTATTGTGTTTCAATGTAGATATTTTGGCTGGAATTAATCCATATATGTAAGTATGAAGGCCTTAAGATTAATAGCTTCTCTATTTATAAACACGCTACCAATCTTATCAATACCGGTACCGACAAGTTCCTATGATACAATCTACACAAACTCTATCAAGCTATGAATATATTCTCTATGTTGTAGAAGTACAGTACGAGTCGTAGTTGTTTCGAATACTTGCGTGCAGTAACATTATACAGCATACGATATGGTGATACATTTTAGCGCTGAAAGTGCGCAAAATAATATCGACTATGTCAATAAAATCGGTACAATTTCCATCAAACTCTTCATCTTCACCCGAAAGATTTGTCACTCAAATACTTCAACAAAGCAAGGATAATGGATTTGTTTGAACAGTTCCGAATGGCTGATGCTGTCAAGGCGGTTCACTACTCTAGTGGTGGTGGAAATCAGCCTTCACCCATCTTTAGTCTGAAGAAATTCGAATGGGATAAGAAGGCGGCCAGAGGACCAGAAGCTCAAGGTCGCCAACGTCTGATCCAGGATGTTGCTGTCAGCAATAATGTGGTTATAATTGCAACGACCAATTGTGTAATTCTGAGATGGAATGCAATGGATGCAAATAGAGAACCTGAACGCATCGAGGTCCCAGTCACTGCAGCTAATGTCATCAAGGCAACGGGTCCAGGCTCTGCTGCGACCATAGACAGCCCGGACAGTATTGAACGCGTATTTATCGATCCTACAGCTAACCACGTTATTATCGCCATGAAAAGTACGGACAATTACTACCTTCATAGTCGATCGCAGCGTCCAAAGAAGCTGAGCAGACTTCAAGGGGTGATTGAGTGCATTGCATTTGACCGCCACAACTGCACCGAATCTGCTACCCGTTCCTTTCTTGCGGGAACATCAATAGGTGTCATATACGAAATATCAGTGGACTCGTCTGGAAAGGAGAAGCTCTGTCAGCCTGTGTACCAATTGGAACAACCCCTTCCCATCAGCTCCATCTACTTCGATTACATCGGCTCTTCCACAGGAAGCACGGGGTCTGGCGCCACAGGCAGTGCAGCCACAGCAACCTCGGGCTTAATTGGTAGCAGTACGTTTACCGCTGCGGCCAACGCCGTAACCAGCGGGGGCATCGTGGGCAGTGCAGGTCCGCTGGCGGGTGGCATCTCCGGAGGTCCTCCGGGCAGCGATGTGCGATTCTTTGTGATGTGGTCCACAGCTTGCCCCACGAGACTCTATCACCTCACTGGAGGACCTACCTTGCTGGCACTGTTTTCAGCCTACCTAGAGAGCGGCACCACGTCCTTCACAGAGCTGCCGGCCCTGTCGACCGATGGCACCAGTGCAGGCAATTACCCTGTCAAGCGCGCCCAATTGCTGTGCTACACGACAAAAGGCTTCGGAGCAGCGTATGCGTCTTCGTCGGTGCAGGGTGGCAGCAGTGGCGCGCAGCACTTTGCGCTGATGACCGAGATGGGCATATATCACGGCTCCCTGCTGTTCTCCAACGCTGCGGCCAGCAATGCTGAGTAAGTGCTTTGATGTTGAGTGTTATGCCCTTCCATTTGATTTCATCGGCAACTAGCCGTAAATTCATTAATAATTTTACCTGCAAATTGACCTTAATTGTCGCTTATCAGGGGTGAAAACGTAATTCTGGAGGCGAAGCACATGATGTACGTGGACCCCATCTCTCCTGCCAGCACCACCGTGGGCCTGCTGCCCGGCCACAACCCCCTGACCCCCGTGGCCATCGGAGTCACCGCGCACCACTTCATGGTGTTACGCCAGGGCCAGCTGCAGATGCTGTCCAGTCTCTCCGGGGATTTGGTGCAGGAAGAGGCGCTGAAGATCTCCGTGGACGGACAGGCTCTGGCGTTGATCAGAGACCCCACACGCGCCGCGCCCTGGCTCGTCACCACCACTTCTATCTTCCAGGTATATCCATGACGTTTTTCATTTCAAGAATCCAACCAGGAGGCCATAGATCTGAATGTGTTGTCTTGTTGGTATTGCTTGACTTCAGGTGAACGCAGTAGAGGAGGACCGACACGTATGGAAGCTGTACCTGAACCGAGCCGTAGCTGCCGGGGACGACGCCTTGTTCGAGTCAGCATTGTCCTACAGCAAGACACCCGCACAGAAGGTGGAGATTATGCGAGCACGTGCCTCAGCGAGTATCCAGCAGGGCCGGCTGCATCTGGCAGCCATCTATTACGCCCAGTCGGGTTTGTCCTTTGACGAGGTAGCCCTTTCCCTGCTGCATTGCCTAGACTTTGCGTCTGGCAATACCAGTAGTAGTAACAGCAACAGCAGTAGTAGTGCGGAAGGAGCTGCGCCGCAGTTTGGCAACGCGTTACTGGAGTCGAATGCTTCGTACTTTAACACCCCAAATGAGTCCGATGTGTTGCAGACACAGCCCTCTTACACGCGGGTCAACTACCACAGCAGCAGCTTCGTCGACGCCGCGATCTCTGCTGGCGCCGCCTTGACTCCCCTGAAGGTGTTTCTCCTGCAAGTATTGCGCTCCTTGCCTTCTGCGGCTAAAATGCAGCGTACCATGCTCTGCACCTGGCTGAGCGACCTATACTTGCACCAAATCAGTCTGGCGAAATTGCTGAACCCGCAATCCGCCGCCACCACACCCGGAGGAGGAAGCGCGGCCAATAACAACGCAGGGGCTGACTTTGAGCCCATGGTCAAATCGGATGATTTATTGGACGAGGCAGAGCTCACGACACAGTTCAAGAACTTCCTGCGATCAAACAAGTAAGGAGTTGTATTGTTTAGCAAACTTTTTGTTTCACTTTCTTACGCTATCGATATATTTTATATTCATTTATTTATGAATCAGAGGAGCATTGGACGTGACGATCACCTTGAATTTGATCAACTCGCGCGACCACCAGGCTCTGATGTTGTTCTATGCGCAGATCGTGGGCGACTACCACCGCGTGGTGAGCATGTTCATGAGTCAGGAGCGATACACTGACGCCATCGCTGTGCTGACCGACGCCCCCATCGAGAAAGTATTGACCTTGATTTACAAGACGGCGCCTGTGCTGATTCAAAAGGAGCCCGATGCCACGGTTAACATGCTTCTGTCCAAGCCGCAATTGTCCTTGTCGGGCCTGCTGCCGGCACTGTTGAGCTACTGTAGCGCCTTGGATTTGCAGATCGCGCACCGCCACCGGATGCAGTCCTCGCACCACAAGAACGGCAGCCCGCGCTCTCATTCGAAATCCGTGCACAGCAGTCCGAGACGCATCCGCACGGGCAGCTTTTCCGAGGCTGTCCCCCTGGATAGAGACTTCGAAGGCAACGAAATCAACTTTGCGATCCTATATCTGAAACAGACTTTATCCCGACAAGGTTTTAGTTTCGGTGCGGAGCCTTCTGGCGTGTACACTGTACCCGAAGAATATGCATACGGAAGCCCCGAGGCCGCGTGCTTTCACACACTCGTATGGCTGCTAGCCAAGTACGATGCCCTCGAGAACCAGGACGAAGAAGAAGAGTTGGTGGCCCTGCTGACCGTGATGCAGGAGTCGCGCGTTCACGACACCGTGCTGTCTGCATTGGACGTCGACTATGAGTACATCCTGCGGCAGTGTCGTCAGTACAAGCGGCGACGGGCCGCAGTGCGCGCACTGATATTGCTGGACTGCCCGGTAGAAGCTGTCGACGAGGCCATCGCACTGGACCTGGACGAAGCCAAGCAACTGGTGCTGCAGCTCCAGCAACTCGGCGCAGGGGAGAGCGAGCTTCTAAAGCAGTTGTGGATGGAGGTCGCCAAGGCGGTTATTGCGAAGGAGACCGACATGTCCGTGCCCATTGCGCTCATCAAAGAAAGTCAAGGCGTGCTCAGCATCGACGTGAGTTCCTTTATTCATCAATGCGCTTCTTTTTAATGTTGGTAACTAATCGCACTCCTTTTTGTTACAACTACAGGACTTGCTGCCGCACTTGCCCAATTTCACTGAAATTGAGTTGTTTCAAGAGGAGATCTGCCAGACCCTGCAGAGCTGCGGTGACAGCATTCAGTACCTCAAGGACCAAATGCGCGAACTGGCTGACTCGGCCGAAAGCACTGTGCAGGTTGGTTTTGTGTGCCGTGAACCTGCCATTCTTGACCCTTTCCCATTGCTTTACTCTTTTACGTATTTATACAGGAATTGGAGAGTATGAAGAACCGAGCATACTCGATGGTGACGCAGCAGCAACGATGCGAGTACTGTTCGGACGCCCTGTTCGGCAAGGCCTTCTATCTGTTTCCTTGCTCACACGGCTTCCACTGCCACTGTCTGGTGCAGCGCTGCGTGCAGTACCTGCCTCCTGCCCAGGTGAGCGCGGTGATGGGGGTGGAAGAATTGTTGCGCGGCTTAGCCGGCAAAGGCAAGGATTTAAGTCTGGACCAGCGGGCCCGCGCCCAGCAGGAAGCACTGCAGCTCGAGCTGGACGGTTACATCGCGGCGGACTGTCCTTTGTGCGGCTATGTGATGATTCAGTCCCTGTCATTACCTTTGGTGGGCGAGCGAGAGGCAGAAGAAATGAAAGCATGGGCGATTTAGTTTTTAACCTCTGTTGAAGGAAGGGTTGTTGATAAACAAGTGTTTTCTTTATGAACTTTAAGAAACAGCATCAAAAATAAGCACGCATAGTCCACAAACCCAGGTGGCGCCATGGGCATAACACAATGCTTCTCTCAGTCTACGACAGTCACTCTAGGGTGTCAGATCACAATGAGCAACTTCGGGTAGGTAGATGGTCTCTAACGGAGGTAGTGTGGTCCTGTACTTCCGGACTGGAGGATTCTGCACGGTGATTGGCTCGCTACAGTACTTGTCATTCATCAGAGAAGTGTGACTGGTGAGTATACTCCAGCAACTAGTTTGAGCGGACGATGGTGAAGACTCGACTTCACTATGTCGTGGCGTCGGTCCCATGTTGTCGGTGACATCAACAAGCATTTGCTCCAATTCTTGATAGTAGGCCAATTTTCTTTCACATTTGCGTAACATCTCTTTATAGTGTGAAACCTTTTCTTGGCACTGCTTTTGTAGAATCAGCCGGGACGGAGGGATGTAGGAATAGATATCAAAACAGAGCCCGTACTTCGCTGTGCAACGGTGGAACCACTGTATAAGTGGGGCAAGTTGATAGTGTGATTCGGCCCACTGGCGCAGCGCATAAAGAGAAACTTCGCAAGTACTGTTGTTCAGCATCTCCATAAACTGCATCCAGTGTGGGTGACTGTAAATATCGCAGAGCTCTTGGGAGAGTTCTAGCTCCACGACGCGAGATAAAAAATCATTCGAGAAACTTGTTTGAGAATTTTGGGACATATAAGCTTCCATTTCGACTACACGATCATGAAAATGTAAGAGATGCTGTCATTTATTGGCTGACTTCTACACTTGACCTGGGTGTTGGAATGAGTGAAGGATGGGAGGAAGGGTTAATGGTGACGTCATTTTTGGCTTTTGGCTGATTTCCACACAAAAAACTACGCCTAAAGTAGGCTAAGAAGGAGAGAGAGAAAAAAAAAAAACTAGCAACCGTAGGTGATTCTTACCGTGCGTATGATTGATTCCGTGCGTGATTTTTACCTATCTAGGTATGGTAAGATTCAGTTGTACTGTGTGCTCAGCTTTGGCAACCGGAGCGTTGGCCATAATCCATTCAACCAATACACTTCTTAACATTAATTCATTAATTACAACATGACACCATAAAAGTTCTCCATTAACTGCACGAACTTTAAGTGAATAGTTTCTGCCCTCACCTACGAGCAAATTGCATCATGTGAAGATTTTCAGGGCTGAATAGCAATAAATTTAGTCTCGCCATGTATACATCTAGCCTAGTACTCCAGAGAACACAGCAACGATTGTGACAATAATGGCAAAAGGTGCGTAGGTTTTAACAAATGCCCCAAAACTGACGAACTTCCCAAAGAAAAACATCCAAACTGCAATCTTGACCATATCGTAAGTTGAGTTCCGGTCTGGATGAAATTGGTGCAGATACAGAACGCGTTCATATAAAGGGAGAAAACGACAGAAAGTGAGAAAATTGTGCGATTAAACTTACTGTATCCCATCGTGTTGAGACATTTTGCGACGTGACTGTGACAATTATCCAGGATCAAGTTGTGGTTTCTACCCTTGTAGATCTCACAACCTTCTTTCACACCCATGTCCCAATCCTGCAGATGACATTGGTCTGGACTTAGTTGAAGGTACCGAGTTGTCCTACCAAACGCAAGACTCCCGATGTTGATGTGGTACGGACCGGCAAAATCATGAATAACACCTTGGCTATCGCCGATTCCAGTGTGCCCTACAGGAATTAAAGATAGAAAATAGATGTAAAGCCTCATTCACCGGATACTAACGTGGGGGTCATTCATTTATAGTCACCGATGAATGGTAAAAACCATGTGATACAAGGGATTGGTGTCCAAACAATACAGTAAGGGAACTTTTCGATAGATGGATCAATAGTAGGCATGATTCTGTTTGCTTCGGTATCGACGTGCATATACATGCAGAAACTTTTCTTGAAAGCAGAGCCAAGGTTCTCGAGGCACGGAAATATTTTGAAGTCCAAAGGATTGAAGGATGGTGGAGAATACAAAAACGTTACTTTTTGACCTGAAGAAAGTGGTCGCACCGTATCATAAGTTACTGGTACGTTGGTACGAGGATAAGTTTAAAAACAGCAACCTCAATATTTGACTGGTTTCATCCAAGCCGGGGTAGGCAGCGGCTCTTCATCGTCACTCAAATCATAATTTAAACTCTTTTCGCCTTCAATATCTTCGTCAATCTCCAGTTCATTGTCGCTCTCTGACTTTACTTCTTCTTCTTCCTTTTGCGGGACTGTGTTGACCCGACCGGCGGTGGTTCGATGCAGGCGCAACTGTTGCAGTCCTTCAGATACCGCAGAAGCCGTAGCCGTTTTGGTTGTCAGCCCACCAGACGCAGCGGGTCTAGAGCTACTGCTATTGCTAGCCGATGGAGCAGCACCAGTGGTAGCATTCAAACGGTTACGCGGTACGCTAATGCGACTGTTGCTACTGCTGCCGGCTGCGGTGCTGCTGTCTGCGCTGATGTAGCTGCTCGCTGTGCTGCGATCACTACTGGGAATTCCACTTTCACCTCGCCGACCGGCTTGGCTGGAGGAGCGAACACCACCGTTGCTGCTGGTGCCAGTGGTGGAGAAAGCTGGACGTGATGTGGCCTTGTGACCTGTCGCAGCAGAAGAGGTCCCCGCCGCTCCAGCACTGCTGTTGGTGCTTCCATCGAGGGATGAGCTGTACTGTTTGATGAGTCGTTCCAGACGGACAATCTTTGCTTCTTCTGCCTCCACGGCATCCTTCAAATTCTCGATCTCGTCCTCCCGTCGCCCAACCTCTGTTTTCACCTGTGTAGAACGCAGATTGAATACTCTGTGAATTTAAACAATACACAAAATGGTCAGATACAAGAAACAACACAAACCTGTTCGTCAAGCTTGGCCAGCTCAGTGGCGTGTTCTTTGTCCGTTGCTGCCGCTTGTCTCCTGCAGCGCTCGGTCTCATCCTTCAGCTGCGTAGTCAGGGCATCGATCTGCTCTCTCAATTCCCGCAGTTTGGGTCCGAACTCCAGCTGCAGTTCTCTTAATCGCAAGCGGTGCTGCTCTTGCTTGTCATGCATGCGTTCCTTGTGTGCGGCCACGCCGTCGCGGTACACCTGAATCTCTTCTGTGAGCTCCTTCTCCTCCTGCGCAGTCCGCTCGTGCTCCACGCGGAGGGATTGCAGCTGCTGTATTAGTTGTTCGCGCTTCACAACCAACTCCGCTGCATCTTCCTCTCCACCAGTACGACTATTTCCAGAAATATTTGAACCACGCAGCAAGCGCTGCCGCCTGACCTGTGAGTGCTCTTCCTCCACCGCCACCGCCGACAGCACTGACTTCTCCTCAGCCTCTGCGCGAGCTCGCCACTGTCGTTCCAGGCGCAGGGTCTCACTCTCCAATGCGCGGATCTCCGCTTGCAGTTGCTTGTTTCTTTCCTCTTCTGCGGCGCGCACCACCGCGGCTACCTCTACCTCTTCCTCGGCGGTGCTCTCGATATCCCGTGCTGATATCGGCTCCTGTGCGTCCGCATCCTCGTCGCTAAAGCTGGCCAAATCATGTAATCGCAGAGACGATGCACCATCCGAACTCTTCTTTCCGCCACTGCGCGAGGCCTTGGAAGGACTGTGACTAACGCGACTTCCCTTGTTGTTACGACTGGAAGACGAGCCTTTGCCAGTGGAGTACGCTTGGTTCGTCTCGTCCAGATCCGAGTCGGTGAACTTATCAGCCCCACGCTGCAGTTGCCGACGCATATCTGACTGGTGTGCCTTGCGGTTGCTCTCCGCTTGTCTGCGCAGAGATTCCATCTACATAAAGCATTGTCGGAAAGGAGAAAATTGGAGAAAAGTAAGCGTGATACTGTGATAATCCACAAAGACCGAGATCTCAGACACATACCTCTCTCTCATGCTCCTCTTGCAGTGTATCAATGTGTTTGAGATGTCGCTGTTGCAGATCTGCTATTCTGGCTTGGCTGCTCTGTTGCAGCTGCTGCATCTCGGCGTGCACGCGATCTCTCCCCCGCTGCGCCTTGTCCTTCAGAAAGAGTCGGTGTTTCTCCAAGTCACGCTCCAGGTCATCTGCGAGTCGTTGTAATTGCCTTCGTTGCTCTCTCTTTGTGTTCTCTATCTCTGCAGCTGTTTTATCCTGCAACGCCCGCGCCGACAACTTCAACTCCTCCTTGGCGGAGGCCCTCTCCTCCTCCAGCCGCGCCTCTAATTTGTTGGCCATGGTCTCTTGAATAGCCCTCTCCTGGGACTGGATATGCAGCTGAGCGGAACTCACTTCCTGTTCATGTAGCATTTGGAGTCGTGATATCTCAGGGTGCAGTGCTTTGGCTGTGCTTTCCTTGTATTCTGTGGCTTTGCTTGTCAAGAACTGCAAAGACACGAGTGCACATGTTTAGATTGTGTTTGTGAATGCCATGATGAAGTTGTGCTACTACCTTTTGCAGTCGATCTTCATATCCACTGCGAAACGTCTTCTTCTCAGTCTCGATTACTTGCTCTGCATCTTTATAAACGCTGCGTACTTCAGCGGCAAGCTCACGCTCTTGCTCCTTCACGGCATCAACCAACTCGTGGCATCGTGACACCAAATCGCTTTTACTTTGCATAAGCTTCACCGAGGGGAAATTTGAAGGTACATTGAATGCATGCGTTAAGATAGTGCAATGGTTTTATGTTTGGAATCGCTACAGTTACCTTCTGCGTGGCACTCGTTTTATGTCCAATGTATTCCTTGTGATTTTTGATTTCAGACTGTAAAAATCGTAAGAGAATGGTCAATTTTAACCAAGCAAACAGATATAATATAAGAATGGTCCGATTGACCTCCAGTATCGCATCGTATTCTTCGTTTACACTCCCTTCCACCTTCGCCAACAGAGAACGCTCGTGGTCTATTTTCCTCTCCAGCAACGCACATATTTTTGTTTTGTCTTCAATGTCAACGGATAATGATATAAGCTGGTCCCTTATAGACTTGTATGTTGCCCTTTCAACCATAATTCACCGATAAGACACAAAAATTGGCCCAAATGCAGACAAATTATGAATCTTCGGCACAACGGTTGAGTTAATATCCGATACGAAATGTGTTCAGGTCAATGTGCAAAAATCAGCATTTCTTATGCAGAAGGTGTCTGCAAAAGATACGAAGATTAAATAACGCACTGTCTTATTTAAAGCAGCGATGGATGAAACGCCTTCGCGCACAACAGCACCAGCTCAAAAATCCGCGCGAAGCAAGCAAATTCAATACCACATTGACCAGAAATTGCTCAACTTCTTTCAATTTTTAAGGACAATCAATAACTCTAAATCATGCAGTTCATTCTCATCGCTCTGGTTTTAATAATCGCTTCTGTTGCTGCTTACTGCCCCAATGGATGCAATGGTCACGGTGCTTGCGGGGCTGATGACAAGTGCACTTG
>LNAP01001116.1_pt1 | contig 29071 bp, 26 predicted proteins | sample 602601 | NCBI WGS metagenome assembly LNAP01 (sample SAMN02440304, study PRJNA202911) | soil metagenome | biome: Subtropical and temperate rainforests or woodlands; isolation source: soil samples (1 kg each in a 20% v/v slurry with milli Q water) were... ... | reverse complement strand
GCGTGCTGTCAAAATCAATAAATCGCGCAGAAGGCAGAGCGTGTTGATAGGCCGTTGTTAAGGTGACAGCGAGATCACATTGTGCATCTGCAACAACTAAGGCAGCTTGCGTGCTTTGGTACTCAAGGGCGAAGGCAAGGGTGTCAGCAATATTTTTTTTGGCAAGGTCAAGCGTTGCTTGGGAGCGTATTGTTTTTGGTGTGGCGTCGTTATTGATTATTTTCTCCAGATGACTTCATACACTAATCTGCTGCAAGCATTGAGAGCGTTTTTTTCTCTCTACAGTTTAGGCGATAAACCCATATTTTAAGTAATACAACGCTTATCAGCGGATGAATACTTCTTTCAGTCAGCGGACTTAGGGCCTGCGTTGCAGACTTGACTGAGGACATGTGATCACCTTTATTCAGCAAGAGAATTGAAGTTATTTTTCTGCAATGCATCATTTGTTGATTTAGGTCAAATAAACTTGTATGCAATCTGTGTTAAGCTGATCCTGACCTATGAGTTGGTCTATGGATTCAGAGATCGCTTTGATCGTATTGATCGTATCGATCAGATTGAGAAGATTATTTTTTTAAATAAGGAGAGATTTTTGAAAGTGAATTATTTAAGCAAGGTGCTTATTGCCACCATGGCGTTAGGTGTAACAGGCGGTACGATGGCAGCCAGTGAAGCAGAAATAGATGCCTTTATGAATCCTTATGCTAAAGGTTTTCCTTCAGCACCAGGCGTTAAAGAAGGTGTGGTGATTGATAAAAATAATGCGGATCAGTTTAAATCGGTATTAACGCCAAGAATTTACGATCAGATCAAGGCCGGTAACACCACGATTAACATCGGCAAGCAACTTAGTGCGTCAGCGCCTGCAGGTTATGTTGCGGCCTCAAAAAAGTCAGAAGCTAGCACCAAGGTGGAATTTGGCAAAGGCAAAATTACAGGCTATCAGGGCGGTTTGCCTTTTCCCTACGAGCCTTCGGCCAGCGACCCTAATGCGGGCGAGAAGTTAGCCTGGAATGTGCGCTATGGTCTTGAAATCCCTGATGATATCGCCATCGGTCCCTTCGTTTGGGAGTATCGCGACGCTAATACGGGAAAGATCAACCGCACTGTTGACATGGATCCTTCCTATATTTCCAATACTGGTTTTCGGACAATGAACAAGCCGCAGCATATGCCAGGCTCCGAGGAGTTTTTTAACCTTGACCTGATCACGGTCAAGTCCCCGCAGGACTTGTATGGTACGGCTTTGTTGTTGAAGCGCCGCGTCGATAGCTCACGCGATGATGACGGCCAGTTGTATTTGGGCTTTCAGCGTCGAGCGCGCCGCTTGTCTACCTCAGCGACAACTGATCCTTTCCTTGGTTCTAACTTCATGATCGAAGAGTTCCGTGGGTTCAACGGAAAACTAAGTGACTTTAACTGGAAATATGTTGGCACGAAGAATCTGTTGACCGCTTACTACACCCATAAAGATGCCAAGTTGCGTGACGACTATAAAACCAATGATTGGCGTTTCGCATCATTTAAAGGCAAGGGTCAATGCTGGGCGGACGTACCTTGGAGCTTGCGCAAGACTTATATCATTGAAGCGACGCCTAAGCGTCCTGATCATCCGGTCCTAAAACGTACGATGTACATTGATGCTGAGTCCTTCCATGTGGCGATCACTGAAATTTATGACCGCAAGAATGAGTTCTGGAAACTCTTGGTTCAAGGTATTGGGCATCCGTCTGGCCAATTACCTGAAGTGGCCAAAAAGAATGTGTGGACCTGGGATGCCGACTCAATGATTGACGTTCAGGCGAACCAATGTACGACACTGAATTTCCGTATTAAATCATTGGAAACTGTGCCGGCGAACTTCTACACGCTTGAATATATCCGTTCGCGTCAATAAAGAATGTTTTATTGGCGGGGGGGGGGGGGGGTGTGGGGGGGCCCCCCCGGGGGGGGCCCCCCCCGTTTCCGTGGGGGCCGATCTGCGCAGTGGTCAATCCGCAGCACCCGATCGCACATCTGAAAACAGTCTCGATCGAAGAACTGAACAAGCACCCGCTGATTTCGCTCAGTGAGACGTTTGGTTTGCAACGCCACATGAACGCGATGTTCCAGAGCAAAGGTTTTTTGTTCACCCCTGCCTACCGCTGTAACCTGTTCTCGACGGCCATGAGCCTGAGCATTTCAGGCATGGGGATTTCCTTTATGAGCGCACAGGCGGCAGGTGAACGCATCGAGCACGACATTCTGGTGGCGGTTCCCATTGATCACCCTATCGCCACCGAAGCCCAGTGCCATTTATTGCGCAATTCAGACCGGCGTTTCACGCCCGCAGCGCATCATTTATGGCAGTTACTGCTGAATTTTTTCCAGAAACAGAATGAGCGGTAAGGCGTTTTGCAGTGCATGACAATTAGATAGTTATGCGGTAAAATTTACATAAATATGCAAAATGTCTTTTACCCGACGCCGGTTTTGCGATATCAATATAGGCATTGAAACTTTTAGCAGACAGACCCCCATTCATACAGGATTTAACCGATGACAACTATTCTCAAGCACCTTCCTATCAATCAGCGTGTGGGGATTGCATTCTCCGGCGGTTTGGACACCAGTGCAGCCCTGCTGTGGATGCAGAAAAAAGGGGCGATTCCTTATGCCTACACGGCCAATCTGGGTCAGCCTGATGAAGAAGATTACGATGCCATTCCGCGTAAAGCGATGGAGTACGGTGCAGAGAAAGCCCGCCTGATTGACTGCCGTAAACAACTGGTTGCAGAAGGGATTGCCGCCATTCAGTGTGGCGCATTCCATAACACTACGGCGGGCGTGACTTACTTCAATACCACGCCTATCGGCCGCGCTGTAACCGGCACGATGCTGGTTGCCGCCATGAAAGAGGACGACGTTAATATATGGGGCGATGGCAGCACCTACAAAGGTAACGATATCGAGCGCTTCTATCGTTATGGTTTGCTGACCAATCCCGAACTTAAAATCTACAAGCCGTGGCTGGACCAAACTTTCATTGACGAGCTTGGCGGTCGTTCAGAAATGTCCGAATACATGCGCGCGGCGGGTTTCGATTACAAAATGTCGGCCGAAAAAGCCTATTCCACTGACTCGAACATGCTGGGCGCCACGCACGAGGCCAAAGACCTTGAACATCTCAGTTCCGGCATCAAGATCGTTCAGCCTATTATGGGCGTTGCGTTCTGGCGCGACGATGTCCAGGTAAAGGCCGAGGAAGTCACTGTGCGCTTCGAAGAAGGGCAGCCGGTAGCACTTAATGGCGTCGAGTTCTCGGATGCCGTCGAGCTGTTGTTGGAAGCAAATCGTATTGGCGGGCGGCATGGCCTGGGCATGAGTGACCAGATTGAAAACCGTATTATTGAAGCAAAAAGCCGCGGCATCTACGAGGCCCCCGGGTTGGCTTTGCTTCATATTGCCTACGAGCGGCTTGTTACCGGTATTCATAATGAAGACACCATCGAGCAATACCGTCAAAGTGGCCTGAAACTGGGGCGCCTGTTGTATCAGGGGCGCTGGTTCGACCCGCAAGCCATTATGCTGCGCGAATCGGCCCAGCGTTGGGTTGCGCGCGCAGTTACCGGGGAAGTCACGCTTGAACTGCGTCGCGGAAACGACTATTCCATTCTTAATACGGTTTCGGCCAATCTTACGTACCAGCCCGAGCGCCTGACCATGGAAAAAGGCGAATCAACCTTCTCGCCGCGCGATCGTATTGGCCAGCTTACTATGCGTAATCTTGATATTGTCGACACGCGCGACAAGCTGTTTACTTATGTCAAGGCTGGTTTGCTGGCGCCTGCAGGCGGTACGGCATTGCCGCATCTGAAAGACGACAGCACCAAAAGCAAAAACTAGGTCTTAGCAGGTCAAGTACATACAATGGGCGCCACTGCGGCGCCCATTGTGCTTTCGTGCTCTGTGCTGTGCGGAGGGCTATAGCTGACCCAGCAACAAGAATTCCAGCAGCGCTTTCTGAACATGCAGACGGTTTTCCGCTTCATCCCAGACTACGCTTTGTGGGCCGTCGATGACCTCGCCTGTGACTTCTTCGCCGCGGTGGGCCGGCAGGCAGTGCATGAATATGCCCTTAGGATCGGCAACCTCCATCATTTCAGCGTCAACGCACCAGTCGGCAAACGCGCGACGGCGTTCTTCGTTTTCGTCTTCGTAACCCATGCTGGTCCAGACGTCTGTGGTTACCAGATGAGCGCCTTGGCAGGCCTGCATCGGATCGGCGAATTCTTGCAGCACCGACGCTGGAGGCGAACCTATGCGCACGGGATCAAGCTCGTAGCCTTTTGGGGCCGATACATGAAGACGAAAACCCAGTAGCTCGGCTGCTTGCAACCATGTGTAAGACATATTGTTGGCGTCGCCGATCCAGGCGACTGTTTTCCCTTCGATCGGGCCTGAGTGCTCGATGAAAGTGAAGATGTCGGCCAAAATCTGGCACGGATGAAATTCGTTGGTGAGTCCGTTAATGACGGGGACGCGCGAATGTGCCGCCAGGCGTTCGATGCGGGTCTGTTCAAAGGTTCGGATCATGATTGCATCGACCATGCGCGAGATAACGCGTGCGGTATCTTCGATGGGTTCGGCTCGTCCTAATTGCGAATCGCCTGTGGTCAGGTGAATAACCGAGCCGCCCAGCTGATACATGCCCGCCTCGAACGATACGCGGGTACGGGTGCTGGCCTTTTCGAACACCATCGCCAATGTGCGGTCATGCAGTGTGTGGTGCGGCTCGTAGCGTTTGAATTTATCTTTTATTAGACGCGCGCGGCCCAGCACATAGTTGATTTCGTCTTTGGACAAATCGCGAAACTGTAGGAAGTGTCGTAAGGGGCCTGCTTGCGGTGCGACGTTAGACATGTTGAACCCTGAGTAAAATATAGGCCATCCAGTTATGCAAGATGGCCATCAGCAAAAACGTATTTGGCAAAAAACCAAGCCAAATTTATACAGCAAGTAGCTATCATATACAATTCTTGCGAACGGAAAAGCCTTGGCTTGTTAAGCAGGTACAATGTTGTCTGTGGGAGTTTATGTCATCTATTGTGCAGCAATTAATCATTCATGGCGTTACCAAAGAAGGTAACCGCTTTCGGCCCAGCGACTGGGCCGAGCGCCTTGCCGGTGTCATGTCGCAGTTTCGTCCTGCCGGATCAGTCGGCGGACCTTTAACCTACTCGCCTTATGTGGTGCCCATGCTTATCGAGGGCGTACGTTGTGTGGTTGTCGATCACCGTTTGCGCGAACTTGAACCTTTGGCGTGGAATTTTGTTAGCGAATTTGCACGCGACAATGGGTTGGAAACCAGCGAAAGGTGCGCTGACGCACCAGTCAGCCAAGTCTAAGGTCTAAGACTTAAGGCTTTTGGTGGCCGCCGTACCCATCAAATATTTATATTTAATCGACTACCGGGGTAATAACGCGGCCGGTTTTGCTGAACGCGTCGACGTTATCTAAAACCAGACTGGCCATGGCTTGCCGGGTCTCGATAGTGGCGCTGGCAATATGAGGCAATATAACGACGTTATCAAGGTTTTTTAACGCGTCTGGTACATTGGGTTCGTCTTCGAATACATCGAGCCCTGCACCGCCCAGCCGGCCGTTTTCCAGCATATTTACGAGTGCGGCCTCGTCAACGACGGATCCGCGCGCGATGTTAATAAGTATCCCCCGCGGACCTAAGGCTTCGAGTATGCTCTGGTCGATAAGGTGGCGCGTTGATGCGCCTCCAACCGTAGCAATAACTAAAAAATCGGCCCATCGTGCAAGTCCGGCGAGTGAGCTTTCGTACGTCCAGCTTGTATCAGTGCGGGCACGGCGATTATGGTAGCGCACGTCCATCCTGAATCCAGCCGCGCGCTCGGCAATGGCCAGGCCAACACGCCCCAGGCCGACGATGCCCAGTTTTTTACCAGTCACTTTGCTTCCTAATGGCAGTTGTGCGGTGCCCCATTGGTTGGCCCGGACATGGCGCTCGGCACGCCCGAGGCCTCGGGCGCTAGTCAGGATCAAGCCCCAGGCCAGGTCAGCCACGCAATCATTCAGTACGTCGGGAGTATTGCTGACTTGAATTCCCTTTTGCTGTGCGTGTTTAACGTCTATGGCATCATAGCCAACGCCATTACTGCATATAGCCCTTAGATTGGGAAGCCGGTCGATCAGCGACGCGGGGGTCGGTGTCATTGCACTAGTGACCAGAACCGTGATGCTATCCTGATGCGCCAAAATGGCGGCGTCCGGATCGGGTTCTTCCCATAGCTGTATGACATTAAAGTCGCGGGCCAGCCGTTCCTCTGCCTCTGGCAGGACGAAGAAGGGCAGCAGTTGTAAAAGGGAAGGCTTTTGCTGGGTCATTTTGTCTCGGCTCTTTTTGGCTTGTGTGCCTGTGTGCACTGTAAGTGCGCACTATAACTGATTCCATTTCCAAATCAACCGTGAGCGGTGTCGGCTTTGCTTGCCGTACGTATGTACTGTCCGCGCCTCGCCTTCGTGCTCACGGTTGATTTGGAAATGGCGTCGGGCAAGATGAAGTTCAAGGCGAGCAGGCAAAAAAACAGGACGCCGGAGCGTCCTGTTCGTACTGGGCAAGCCCAGAAATTCTTTGCCGATTAAACTATTGTCTTGATTAGGCTAATGCTTTAACAGCAGCAGCAAGACGGCTCTTGTGGCGAGCTGCCTTGTTTTTGTGAATGATGTTCTTGTCGGCTACGCGATCGATAATGCTCGTTGTTTTCTGGAAAACTTCGGCAGCTGCGGCCTTGTCGCCAGCATCGATAGCTTGGCGAACACGTTTAATAGACGTGCGAAGCATCGAGCGTAGGCTGGAATTGTGTTTGTTGCGCTCAACCGATTGGCGAGCACGTTTGCGAGCTTGGGCAGTATTGGCCATGTTGCGTGATCTATTAGTTTAATTAGCAAAGACGGCTATTCTATATCAGCGTGCACGTCTTGTAAAGTCGCCAGGTCGAAAGCCGCACAAAAAGAGCGAGGAAAAATAGCCTAATCCACTAAGCGCCAGCACACCCGCCAGCCATAATACCCGCAAGCCAGGTTGTTCGCCTAAGGCGACCCAGTCGATCCAGTCGTTGGCTGTCAGCAATATGGCGCTTAGTATGATTAGGGCGGGCAGTACTTTAAAGGTAAAGCGCAGCCATCCGGGGCCGGGTTGATAGACTTTGCGGCGGTGAAGGACGACCAGCAGGAATAGCGCATTGACGCTGGCGCCTAGGCCAATCGACAGGGCAAGTCCGGCATGGGCAAATTGAGGAACAAAAATAAGGTTGAAAATTTGCGTAAGCACCAATATAAAAACAGCGATTTTGACCGGTGTGCGTATGTCTTGCTTGGCATAGAAGCCGGGCGCCAGAATCTTGATTGACAGTAAACCAAGCAGGCCCACCGAATACGCCATGACAGCCATTTTCGTCTGCATGACATCGCGGCCGCTAAAGGCGCCATAATTAAACAAGGTGGCGACCAGGCCGTCCGACAATAGTGCCATGCCCAATGCAGCAGGCAAGCCAAGCAGGATGACCAGACGCAGCCCCCAGTCCAGCAGCGCGCTGTAGCCTTTATCGTCCTGGCGTGCGTGCGCCGCCGACAGACTGGGCAACAAGACTGTGCCCAGGGCTACACCCAATAAGGCTGTGGGGAACTCCATGAGCCGGTCGGCAAACGACAGCCACGTGACACTGCCTGGTGTCAGCCAGGTGGCAATATTAGTGTTGATAAGCAGCGATATTTGCGCCACCGATACGCCCAGAATGGCTGGCAGCATCTGCCGCATAATGCGCTTAACAGTCGGGTCTTGCCATGCCTGGGAAAATTTCAAGGAATAACGTGGCAGCAGGCCCAGGCGGGCCAGCGCCAGCCATTGCATAAACAGTTGGGCGACTCCGCCTATCATGACTCCCGCTGCAAGGGCGTAAATTGGTACCTCGAAATAGGGGGGCAAAAACAGGCTTGCCCCTATCATCGCGAGATTTAGCAGCACCGGCGTAAAGGCGGGTATGGCAAATCGGCTCCATGTATTGAGAACGCCCGATGCGAATGCCACCAGCGACATGCAAACAATATAAGGAAACATCAGCCGCGTCATCCAGATGGCGGCGTTAAATTCGGTTTGCCTGGACGCGGTACGCATTCCGCTGGCCATGGCGCTGACCACCCAGGGAGCGCCCAAAATGCCCAGTAGTGTGACCAGCATGAGCACGGCCGTAAGCAGCAAAGCCACACGATCAAGCAATACTCGGACAGCTTCGGGTGGATTGTGCGTGCGGGTGTGTCCCAGAATTGGTACAAATGCCTGGGAGAAGGCTCCTTCGGCAAATAGGCGCCGCAGCAAGTTAGGGATGCGAAAAGCTACCCAGAACGCGTCGGTCAGCGGCCCGGCGCCAAACGAGCTTGCAATCAGAATATCGCGAACTAGTCCTGTAATGCGCGAAAACAGGGTAAAGCTGCTGACCGTGGCGGCCGACCGGAACAAACTCATGGGTATCTTATTTTGGGGGCATGCGAATCGCGCCGTCCAGGCGAATCGTTTCACCATTGAGCATTTCGTTGGTGATGATGCTGTGGACCAGTTTCGCGTAGTCTTCGGGGCGTCCCAGCCGGGCAGGGAAGGGGATGCTGGCTGCCAATGAATCTTGAACTTCTTGCGGCATGCCAAAAATCATGGGCGTGCCGAAAATGCCCGGCGCGATGGTCATGCATCGAATACCTGCTTTGGACAAGTCGCGGGCAATCGGCAAGGTCATGCCGGCCACGCCGGCTTTTGAGGCCGCATAGGCGGCTTGGCCTATCTGACCGTCGTAGGCTGCTACCGAGGCGGTATTGATCAATACACCGCGTTCGCCGGTGGATTCGGGCTCGTTTTCGCTCATGGCTGCAGCGGCCAGGCGCGACATATTGAATGTGCCAACCAGGTTGATCATGACTACTTTCTGAAAAAGCTCGAGAGCATGGGGGCCGTTTTTCCCTACGGTGCGCGCTGCGGGTGCGATGCCGGCGCAGTTGATCAGCCCAAATAAAGAGCCAAGTTTCTGTGCGGCGGCGATTGCAGCCTGGCCATCGGCTTCCAAAGTTACATCGCAATGCACATAGGTTTGACCGAGCTCTGCCGCAAGCTCTCGACCGGCTTCGTCCTGAACGTCGGCAAGGACTACCTTGGCTCCTTCAGTCGTCAGCATGCGGGCTGTGCCGGCGCCCAGGCCCGATGCGCCGCCCGTTACGATAAAAACTTTATTTTTTATGTTCATATTTTGTCTCTACTCATAAAAGAAACGGGCGCTTGGCCCGTTTCTTTCGTTGCTCAGGCTTGAAGAGCCGTCAAAATCCGTTCTTTAATTTCATCGACCGCGCCCAATCCTGAAACCTGGCGGAAGACCGGGGCGTTGTTTGCGCCGCTTTCAGCCCAGCTGGAGTAGTAGTCGACAAGCGGGCGTGTTTGCTCGCGATAGACAGACAGACGATGACGCACTGTGTCTTCACGATCGTCGTCGCGCTGAACCAGGGGATCACCGGTCAGGTCGTCCACACCCGGCGACTTGGGCGGATTGAAGACAGTATGGTAACTGCGGCCGCTGGCCGGATGTACACGCCGTCCGCTCATGCGTTCAATAATGTTTTCTTCCGGGACGACGATTTCGACCACAAAATCAAGTGGGATATTGGCGTCTTTAAGAGCGTCCGCTTGAGGAATTGTGCGTGGAAAACCATCGAACAAATAGCCGTTTTCACAATCGGGCTGCTGCAGGCGGTCGCGTACGAGACCAATAATGATGTCGTCTGAGACCAGACCGCCCGCATCCATGATTTTTTTTGCTTCCAGCCCTAATGAGGTCTGGGCTTTGACCGCGGCGCGCAACATATCACCGGTTGAAATTTGGGGGATGCCAAATTTCTCGGTGATGAACGCTGCCTGTGTGCCTTTTCCGGCACCTGGGGGACCGAGCAGAATCAGTCGCATGAATTCCTCCTGGAGATTGCTTTTTTTTAACCGGTACCGATTATGCCGCAACGCAGCAATTCATGCACGTACTGACATGTGGAACCAGAAAATTTGAAAACGATTTATAACCGATTTATGAATACATCGCGCACTCGAGCCAAATCCGCTTCAGTATCTACCCCCGCAGCGGGATGTGAATGAGTGGTTAAAACAGCGATGGAAAAGCCGTTTTCCAACGCACGTAACTGCTCGAGCGATTCAAAAGACTCAAGTGCTCCGATCGGCAGTGACGGAAATTTATTCAAAAAATCCACCCGGTACGCATACAAACCAATATGGTGCAATGCGGGAATTCCTGCCGCCAGCCTTTGTTGCCCGTCGGCTAAAGCGTCGCGCGCCCACGGGATCGGCGCACGCGAAAAATAAAGTGCGCGCTGTTGCCGGTTGCACACCACCTTGACCGCATTGGGATTGAATAACGTGTCGGCTTGAAGGATGGGCGTGGCACAGGTGGCAATCGCGGCGTCAGGAGCCTTGGCGAGCAACTCGGCTACCCCATTGATATGGGCGGGATCAATAAGCGGTTCATCGCCCTGGACATTGACGACGATGGTGTCGCCCGTTAGCGATAAAAGCTGCGCCACCTCGGACAGCCGGTCGGTTCCGGTGGGATGATCAGACCGTGTCAATACGGCTTCAAAGCCGTATTGTTGTACCGTTGCCAGTATGCCCGGGTCGTCAGTCGCTACGACAACACGCTTTGCGTCTGAAAGCGCCGCTTGCTCGGCGGTGCGTACCACCATGGGCTTACCGGCGATATCCAGCAAGGGTTTGCCCGGCAGGCGGGTCGACGCTGCGCGCGCTGGAATAATGGCAATAAACTTCACGCGGGATTCGCGCCAGATGGATTGACTTGCAGGTCGCGAGCTTCATTTTCAAGCATCACCGGGATGCCGTCGCGGACAGGAAAAGCCAACTTATCGACGGCGCAAATAAGTTCCTGGTGCTCGCGATCGTGGCGCAAAGGCCCCTTGCACAACGGGCAAACCAGAATTTCAAGCAAGTGTGACTCCATGCGCAACTCCAAACAATTAATGTGACAAGACAGAGAGTTTAATTCGCTCTGCCATTTTTTTCCTGGCTATGGCGCCCAGCCGGCTTTGTAAGTTGTTAAGCCAGGCGGAATCCGAAAACTGAGGCGATACATTTACGACCCATATCCGGGGGTCATTAAAGCGTACGCATTTGACTGCATCTTTTGCCGTAATCAGGATCAACTCTGATGCCAGCGCCGTAAATGGAGAGCTGTCGTACCGGTCATGATCGGGCAATGCCAGCGTTTGATCAAGGTGCAGTCCCAATGCGCGCAACATCAAGAAGAATCGATCTGGCTGGCCGATTGCCGCTACAGCGCTGACAGACTCCTTAGCGTAACGGGCCTGCCAATGCTCCCAGGTCAGTGACTCGTTCGACGTTAAGTGAGTCATGGTCTCGGGCGCCAACTGCATGATGATTTGCGCTGCCTTGATGGCCAGCCGTGCCGGAGGCGCTTGATTGGCCGTCAAATTGGTAATTACAAAATCCACATCGGCAATCTTGCCGGCGGGTTCGCGCAATGGGCCGGCAGGCAGAACGCGGCCGTTGCCCAATCCGCGCGCATCTTGCACGACGATTTCGATGTCGCGTTCCAGCGCCAGGTGTTGCAGGCCATCGTCGGCAATCACGACATCAATGTCCGGGTAGCTGCGGACCAGCTCTTGCAAAGCCAATGGCCGGCAGGGGTGCACGGCAAGCGGAACTTGCGTAGTTCGCGCGATTAACGCGGGTTCGTCGCCGAACTCGAGGGGATCCAGAGTGCCTTGGCCGGTTTTGGGGTGATCGCCAATCCGCGCGCCGTAACCGCGGCTGATAACTCCTGGCTGCCAGCCTTGTGCCCTAAGCGCTTGCACCAGGGCTATGACTACCGGGGTTTTACCGGTGCCGCCGACGACCAGGTTACCCACCACGACAACCGGTAGGTGAGTTTGTTGAGTCCGGTTGTTCAATCGACGATAGCGCCGTTTTTTTTGAGCAATGGCAAGGCGCACCAGGCAGGACAGCGGCAGTAGAAGAGTGCTGGCCAGGCCTTTGCGTTGCCATATGGCATGAATTTGCCGGATTGCGAAATGAGGAATTTTCAATTCAGGCTTTTGGTGGCAAAATTGACCCGGGCTATACCCACTTGCCGCGCTGCCTCCATGACACGCACGACCGATTCATGAGATGCCTGGGCATCGGCATTGATGACCAGGGTTGGCTCTGGCTGATCGGCACTGGCTGCGCGCAGGGCTGTTGCTATTGCGGAAATATCGCCGTTGGCAAGGAATTGTCCGTCCAGCGCATAAAGGCCTTCCTGGCTGATTGCTATATTAATGGCTTTGAAGTCGACGGCGTCGGCACGCGCTTCGGGAAGAGAAACCTTAAGCTGGTTCAGGCGGGTGAAGGAAGTCGTGGCCGCCAGGAAAATCAAGATGACCAGCAGTACATCAATGAGCGGAATTAAGTTGATTTCGGGCTCGTCAGAAGCTGATTGTCGGCGAAAATTCATCGTAACCCCTTAGGAAACGGTCTTTGCCATGATATGGAGAAGCGTGTCGCGCCAGGGCTTTAACGAGCTCATGGGTTGTTGCTTCGGTTGATCATGCGATTGAGCACGGTTGCCTGCCGTTCCATTTGATGCAGGTAGTAGTCCACCTTTGAGCGGAAATACCGATGGAAGATCAAGGCCGGGATGGCGATGATAATGCCCAGGCCTGTGTTGTATAGCGCAATTGATATCCCCCGGGCTAATTGCGACGGATCGCCTCCTGCGGGGGTGTAAGACGCAAAGATTTCTATCATTCCTACAACCGTGCCGAACAGACCCATTAATGGCGCCACTACGGCAATGGTGGATAGAGCAGGCAGATAGCGATTGAGTTGATGCGATACGTCTTTTCCGACGTCTTCGACCGCGGCGAGCCGATAGCCTTCGTTCTCGTTGATATTGACAATTACTTCGGAAAATACACGCCCCAGCGGCGAACTGGCTGCTAATTTTCCAATGGTGTCGGGAGTATAGTCTTTGTACCGGATCAGCTCGATGACCTGCGTAAGCAGATTTGGCGGCAAAATAAGTTTTTTTCTAAGGGAAAGAAAGCGTTCGATAATAAGCGCCAGGCCAAGGACCGAAGTGGCAATAAGAAGCCAAATAGGCCATCCCGCATCATGGATGATTTGAAGCAAGTTTCTCTCCACTAAGTAAAAGCGTTGTTGGCAATGTGCTGCGATGCAGTTTAATGCTGCGTTATCGCGTTCAGTGCTTTACGTTCTTTGTGCATAAGCTGGCATTGTATGGTCAACTCGATGCAGGATGCCACGATTTTAATGCGTATTGTTGCTGGCCAGCGTGATGAGCATGGGATAATGCCTTTTGTTTGCGATCTGCATCGGTTTTGGAAGTTGAAGGGCGTATCCCTTGTATTAGCAAGTTTCTATCGCTGCAAACTACCGTATAGCGTCAAAAAATAACGCAAACTCGCTTAGAGTAATGCTCTCCGCCGGGTATCCACAGAATCTGTGGATAATATTGTGTATAACTTCTGGTGCACCCCCTGTTTAACAGGCTTTGAGGTTCAATGGATAATTTACGCTCAAAAAGAAAATTATCAATAAGTTGTTAAGTATCAATGGTTTATGGCGTTTGCTTAAAGGTTAATTTCATCAGTTGCTGAAATTCGATTGATATTTCAGTAGTTTGACAAAACGTTATTCTCTGTGGACAGTGTTTCTATGTTTTGAGTGTCACCCGACTCCTTGAGCTTTATATAACCGGTTTTGTGTTCGTTTTTCTTCTTTTTCTGTTGCCATGTACCCAAATAACATACTGCCCGTCAACGACACTGTTTTATCGGTAGCCCAGCTTAACCGCCAGGTAAGTCAATTGCTGGCCGGGCATTTTTCCTCGATTTGGGTCAGGGGCGAGGTCTCAAATTTCACGCAGGCGGCGTCCGGTCACTGGTATTTCACGATTAAGGATGAGTCGGCGGCTGTGCGGGCTGTCATGTTTCGTGGGCGGGCTCAGGCAGTCGGTTTTGTACCTAAAGCCGGAGAGCGTTTCGAGTTTCGAGCCAGTGTCACGCTTTACGAGGCTCGCGGCGACTACCAACTGCAAGTCGAGTCTCTACGCCGCGCAGGTCGTGGTGATTTGCACGAGGCGTTTTTGCGGCTTAAGGAAAAGCTTGAAACCGAGGGCTTATTCGACGCGGCGCGTAAACGGCCAATCAAGACTATGCCTAAAGCTGTTGGGGTTGTCACGTCGCTGGCTGCGGCGGCGTTACGCGATGTACTTTCGGCATTGGCCCGGCGCGCTCCGCATGTGGGTATTGTGATTTATCCGGCACCGGTTCAAGGCATGGATTCCGCCGGGAAAATTACTGTTGCGTTGGCGGCGGCTATCGAACGTAACGAGGTCGATACTCTGTTGCTGGTTCGTGGCGGCGGTAGCCTCGAGGATCTTTGGAGCTTCAACGACGAAACGTTGGCTCGCACAATCGCGGCAAGCCCGATCCCGATAATAAGTGGAGTAGGGCACGAAACCGATTTCACAATTGCAGACTTTGTGGCCGACTTGCGGGCGCCAACCCCTACCGCTGCGGCCGAGTTATCGTGCCTGGCACGGCAAGCCTGTCTGGGCCAGGTTGAATCGTTGTTGACCGCCTTGAGTGCAAATCAGCTCCGTACGATCGAGCGTGCCTCATTGCGTCTTGACCGTGCTGTCGCTTTGCTGGTGTCGCCGCAGCAGCGGTTGACTCAGCAAAATGAACGCTTGCAGGCATTGAAAAATCGTATGGTCCGGGCCGGAGGCAGTCCGCACGAACGTGAAAGTGCCCGTTTTAATCTGCTTAAAACGCGCTTGGCTTACGCTGAGCCAGGAATTAACCGGCTTAGCCGTGACCTGAACGGCTACGTCGATCGTTTGGCCTCGGCGGGCCAGCGCGCGATGCAGCAGCAGCGAACTCGACTGGCTGCTGCGTCTCAAACGCTTGAAGCGCTTAGCCCCAAAAAAATACTGGGGCGCGGTTATGCCATTGTGCGCGACGAGAAGGGGCGGCTTGTAAAAAATGCGTTAGACTTAACGATTGGCGACCACCTTAGCCTTGAGCTTAGTCAGGGTGGGGCCGATGTCAAGGTTTTGCAGCCCCGCAGCCTGCTTTAGGTCATAGTTCTAGAATTGTTTGTTGGTCGCCTATACCCTATACAATAGGCAAGTTAACTGGCTTTTTTTGAAGGAAATTGAATATGGCTTTTACGCTCCCACCCCTTCCGTACGCTATCGACGCTTTAGCTCCCACCATTTCGCAGGAAACGCTTGAGTTTCACTACGGCAAGCATCATCAGGCTTATGTCACTAATCTGAATAACCTGGTTGCAGGCACCGAATTCGAGTCGGCCTCTCTGGAAGATGTCATTAAAAAATCCTCGGGTGGCGTATTCAATAATGCCGCTCAAGTCTGGAATCACACGTTTTATTGGAACAGCCTTTCGCCAAATGGCGGCGGCGAGCCAACCGGCGACCTGCTGGCTGCCATCAATGCAAAATGGGGCAGCGTTGCCGCATTTAAAGAGGCTTTCAACAAATCCGCAGCGGGTAATTTCGGTTCAGGCTGGACCTGGCTCGTTAAGAAAGCCGATGGTGGTCTGGATATCGTCAACACCAGCAATGCCGCAACTCCGTTAACAACCGCCGATGTGCCTTTGCTAACCTGTGATGTCTGGGAACATGCCTATTACATCGACTATCGCAATGCACGGCCCAAGTATCTGGAAAACTTCTGGAATCTGGCTAACTGGGATTTCGCAGCCAAGAATCTTGGTTAATCACTCGTAGTACTGGCGGTAAAGTAAAACCCTCGAAGCCCGAGGGTTTTTTACTTCTGTATTTTTACGCGTTAAGATTGGCGGCTGTTATTCCATTTCCAAATCAACCGTGAACTGTGTCGGCTTAGCTTGCCGTACCAGGGCAGTGCCTGCACTTTGCCTTTGTGTTCACACAATTAATTTGGAAATGAAATTAGGTGGCTGCGGCAATGTATTGTTTATGACGGCAAGTGCGAATGCGCTAACATAGCGAATGTGACATTGCTGTTATCGCTTTGCCTTGGCCATGGCCGCATTTAAGTGCGATGACGACGCTTTTTATTCGTTTTATGCATCCGGTTTCCTGTTATTAATTGTTCGTTTCACTGCCCAGGTTTTTTTATGACAACACAAGCTTTTATTTGCGATGCAATTCGCACTCCTTTCGGCCGTTATGGCGGTGCATTGACATCGGTTCGCGCCGACGACTTGGCCGCCGTTCCTCTGAAGGCGCTCATACAGCGCAATCCTGATGTCGATTGGTCCCGCGTGGACGACACATTGTTTGGGTGTGCGAACCAGGCTGGCGAAGATAATCGCAACGTTGCGCGTATGGCGATTTTGCTGGCGGGCTTGCCGGTTGGCGTGCCTGGCTCTACGATTAATCGCTTGTGCGGGTCCGGGCTCGATGCTCTGGGGTCTGCCGCACGCGCCATCCGTTCGGGCGATGCGCACTTTATGTTGGCTGGCGGTGTTGAAAGCATGAGCCGCGCACCGTTTGTCATGGGCAAAGCTGAATCCGCCTATTCGCGTAGTGCCGCTGTTTACGACACAACCATCGGCTGGCGTTTTGTCAATAAATTAATGAAAGAACAGTATGGTGTCGATTCCATGCCGGAAACCGGCGAAAACGTAGCCGAACAATTCAACATATCGCGCGAAGACCAGGATTTGTTTGCGCTGGCCAGTCAAACGAAAGCGGCTGCAGCGCAGCAAGCTGGCGTGTTCAAAGATGAGATCACCGCCGTTTTGGTGCCGCAAAGAAAGGGCGACCCTATTGCGGTTGAAATCGATGAACATCCACGTCAAACATCGCTCGAGGCTTTGGCGCGTCTGAAACCCATCGTGCGCCCCGGCGGTACCGTTACTGCCGGCAATGCGTCGGGCGTTAACGATGGCGCGTGTGCACTAGTGGTCGCTTCCGAATCCATGGCTAAAGAACAAGGCTTGCTGCCGCGCGCACGGGTCGTGGCGATGGCCACGGCTGGTGTCGAACCTCGCATCATGGGCATAGGCCCAGCGCCTGCGTCTCAGAAGGCGCTGGCCCTGGCAGGGCTGACTATCGATCAAATCGACGTCATCGAGCTTAATGAAGCCTTTGCCTCGCAGGGGCTGGCTGTTTTGCGCATGCTGGGTGTGGCCGACAATGATCCACGTGTCAATCCTAATGGCGGTGCCATTGCATTGGGCCATCCATTGGGCGCCAGCGGCTCACGCCTGGCCATTACGGCGGTTAACCAGCTTCATCGCACGGGCGGGCGTTATGCCTTGTGCACCATGTGTATTGGGGTTGGCCAGGGCATTGCCGTTATCCTCGAGCGCGTTTAAGTTTAGCGCTCAAGACTTAGGGTAAGGGAAGGCCGGCTACTATTTCGCCGGCCTTTATTTTTTTGTCGGCAAACCAGCCTTGCTCCATTTCCAGCGCGTATAAGACCGCCCCAGCGGGGCAATGTACGTCTTCGCTTAGCGCTTGCATATCCGCTATATTTAAAATAGTCCCTTTATCGTTAATGAAAGCGATCGAAAGAGCGAGGGGGGTGTTTTTCATCCAGAAGCACTGGACGCCCGGCTGCTCAAATACAAATAGCATGCCGTGATCGGCCGGTAAAGCAGTGCGATTCATTAGTCCGTAGGAGCGGGCTTCGTTCGTGGCGGCTACCTCGGCATGCACCGGGTACGTGCCGATGGATAATTCCGTAGTGGGTAATAGCTGGGTTTGTGCTGCGGTTGTTTGTAAGGCTAAACTGAATGCAAGGATGGAAAGGGTGCAGCTTCCGCCCAAAAAAACAGGGCTCGAAAGCCCTGTAAACTTAAAAAAATTAAACATTTGTTGTTGTGTTCGTTCGATTAGGCAGCCGTAATATTAAGAGCTTGCTTACCCTTTGGGCCCTGAGCGATTTCAAACGCTACTTTTTGGCCTTCTTTAAGCGTTTTGAATCCGTTCATTTGAATGGATGAAAAGTGAGCGAACAGGTCTTCGCCGCCATTGTCGGGGGTAATAAAGCCGAATCCTTTGGCATCGTTGAACCATTTGACGGTTCCGGTCAGCTTTTGAGTGTCCCCAGGAGTGGAGGTTGTGTTTGAATCAGACATACGGACTGCCTCTCGACTATAGTGTTAGGTTAAAACTCGACTACAAGGTTAACTTTTAGCCTGCGGATTCTGACGATGCTTTCAAATATAAGTGCCAACCCTCAGAATATAATGATAATGCTAACGAACCTCAACATAGTCAACTATGGAAATCACTTATATTTGAATTAATTTATGGCTATTAATACAGAAAATCAACGCGATACGGTGCTGGATCGCCAAAAGTCCAAATTGGCCCCGCCGCCCATGTATCAAGTGGTTTTGCTTAATGACGACTATACGCCCATGGAATTTGTCGTCAGTGTTTTGCAGCGGATTTTTGGCAAGAGCGAAGATGAGGCGGCACGCATCATGCTAAAAGTACACCACGAGGGGCGTGGCGTTTGCGGGGTGTATCCGCGCGATATTGCTGCAACACGCGTTGAAATGGTTCGGCAGCTTGCCCAGGCGCGTCAACATCCTTTGCAGTGCGTCATGGAGCCGGCGCCCGATGCATAAGTTTTATATTGCGCTCTCTCCACAATGGGCGCTCATACAGGTATAGTAAGGTTATGCTGCGCGTTTTAATGAGTCTTGCGTAGACGGAAGTTAAGGCATCAGGGTTTTGATGCTATCTGGTAACACTATGATTAATCCTTGATACGTAAGCTCAATTTAGTCATAGAATAGAATTTATCGAATTGTTGTTTGTCCGCTTCGATATGTGTAATGGAGGAAGCGTGATTTCCGAAGAACTTGAAGTCAGTTTGCATATGGCCTTTGTCGAGGCCCGCACAGCTAGACACGAATTTATTACCGTAGAGCACCTGCTGCTCTCGTTACTCGACAATAGCGCTGCAGTCGAGGTGCTACGCGCCTGCTCAGCCAATATCGACAGCTTGCGTCAGGACCTGCGCAAATTTATTGCCGAAAATACTCCTGTTTATCCTGGCGATGAAGAGGTCGATACCCAGCCTACGCTGGGCTTTCAGCGCGTCATTCAGCGCGCCATCATGCATGTCTCGTCGGGTAATTCAAATAAAAATACCGTTACCGGAGCCAATGTATTAGTTGCGATGTATGGCGAAAAAGATTCGCATGCGGTGTATTACCTGCTTCAGCAGGGTGTAACGCGCCTGGACGTGGTTAATTTTCTGTCGCATGGCATTACTAAAACGCCCGAAGAGCCCAGCGCCGAGCCGGTCAAACAATCCAGCGCCGACGCCGAGCATAAATCCGATCAGCAGAAATCGCCGCTCGAGCTGTATGCGCTCGATTTAAACACCGAAGCGCGCCAGGGCCGCATCGACCCTTTAATAGGACGCGAGCTCGAAGTCGAGCGGGTCATACAGGTTCTATGCCGTCGCCGTAAAAACAACCCATTATTAGTGGGTGAAGCCGGCGTGGGTAAAACGGCCATAGCCGAAGGATTGGCATGGCGTATTACCAAGGGCGATGTCCCCGAGATTCTGGCCGACGCTGAAGTGTATGCGCTTGATATGGGCGCCTTGCTTGCCGGCACCAAGTACCGGGGCGATTTCGAGCAGCGATTGAAAGCCGTGCTGAAGTCTTTAAAAGACAATGCCAACGCCATATTGTTTATCGACGAAATTCACACCCTGATTGGGGCCGGCTCGGCTTCGGGCGGCACGCTCGATGCTTCCAATTTACTCAAGCCGGCTTTGTCGTCTGGTCAATTGAAGTGCTTGGGCGCAACCACTTATAACGAATACCGGGGTATTTTCGAGAAAGATCACGCCCTGTCCCGACGCTTTCAAAAAATCGACGTGGCCGAACCCACCGTGGCGCAAACCATTCAAATTTTGCGCGGATTAAAAGGTCACTTCGAGGCGCATCACGGCGTTCGCTATTCGGCGGCAGCCATTACGGCAGCGGCCGAACTTGCCGCGCGCCATATTAATGATCGGTTTTTGCCCGATAAAGCCATCGACGTCATTGACGAGGCGGGGGCGGCTCAGCGCTTGCTGCCACGTTCGCGGCAAAAAAAGGTTATTGGAAAATCCGAGGTCGAGGCTACCGTTGCCAAAATAGCGCGTATCCCGCCTCAAAGCGTGTCGCACGACGACCGCAATAAGCTGGCAACGCTTGAGCGCGATCTTAAAACAGTTGTATTTGGGCAAGATGCCGCTATCGAGGCCTTGGCGGGCGCCATAAAAATGGCCCGTTCGGGCCTGGGCAGGCCCGACAAGCCGATTGGTTCGTTCTTGTTTTCCGGTCCCACAGGGGTAGGTAAAACCGAAGTTGCGCGTCAACTGGCGTTTACGCTGGGCGTCGAGCTCTTGCGGTTCGATATGTCCGAGTACATGGAACGCCATGCCGTATCGCGATTAATTGGCGCGCCTCCCGGATACGTCGGTTTTGACCAGGGCGGCTTATTGACCGAAGCCATCAGCAAACAGCCGCATTGTGTGCTGTTGCTTGACGAGATCGAAAAGGCGCATCCCGATGTCTATAACATTCTCCTGCAAGTTATGGATCATGGCACGCTTACCGATAACAATGGTCGCAAGGCAGATTTTCGCAATGTCATCATAGTCATGACGACCAATGCGGGGGCGGAAACGCTTAATCGCACGTCCATCGGTTTTGCCGCTCCGGCCAAAACCGGAGACGAAATGGTCGATATCAAGCGGATGTTCACGCCCGAGTTTCGCAACCGTCTTGACGCTATCATTGGGTTTACGCCTTTGTCACGCGACGTTATTTTGCGTGTGGTCGACAAGTTCCTCATGCAACTGGAAGATCAGTTGCACGAAAAACGGGTCGAAGTAATATTTTCGCAGGCACTGCGCGACCATCTGGCCAAAGAAGGGTTCGATCCGCTTATGGGCGCGCGGCCCATGCAACGCCTAATCCAGGACACAATCCGTCGTGCCTTGGCCGACGAGTTGCTGTTCGGACGCTTAACTGATGGCGGACACGTTTCCGTCGATCTCGACGATAAGGGCAAGGTGGTGCTTGTCATCGCCGATAAACCGTCGAAATTAAAGAACCATCCGCCGATAGATTCGGAAGCCGAGCTTGTTAACTAAGAGTTTGTTGGTTGCTTGTCCCCATTGCGCCCGTCTGCATGAACGTATATCTATTCAGCCGGGCGCGATGGCTACATGTATTCAGTGCGGTTATGTTCTCTATCGACAAAGCTCGCTGCCGATCAAGGGCTGGATAGCTTTTACGCTTGCCACCCTTATTGTCTTTGCGATTGCCAATTACTTCCCCATTGCTACCTTAAGCGTTAACGGTTTAGTCGTGCATGCTTCGTTACCCGAGGCGTTGGCTATTACCTGGCAGCAGGGGCATGAGCTTGTCGCGATCATGACAGGCCTATTTTCGTTTGTGATGCCTTTGGGGCAAATTTGTTTTGTGCTCTGGGCGCTTCAGGTCGTTGATTCGGGGCGGCTGCCGGCCGACTTTCGTTATGGCATGCGGGTGCTTAATGTTTTGGAGCCCTGGAGCATGATACCGGTTTTGCTGCTGGGGATTCTGGTTGCCATTGTTAAGTTGGCCGGTATGGCCATCCTGACAGTAGAGCCGGGGTTATGGGGGTTCGCTGTGCTCAGCGTGATGCTGACAGCGCTCAGCCGGGTTTCGGCCCATAGAATATGGCGTTATGCCGAAGATCGTAGCCTGGTGCCGCGTTCTGGCGATGGCATCGCGTTCGATAAAATCGTTGCGGCTTGTTCAGCTTGCGGCTTTGTGCAAAATATTTCTTCGCTGCGGCAGAACCCGCCATGCCACCGTTGCGGCGCTGGGGTGCATTTTCGTCATCGCAATCCCTTGTCGCGGGGATGGGCCTTGGTTGTTGCAGCAAGCATCCTTTATATTCCGGCCAATATCTTGCCTGTTATGCAAATAAGCATGCCTACGGGCAGCACCTCGCATACTATTTTGGGCGGAGTTATTGAGCTTTGGCACTTAGGTTCCTGGGATTTGGCTTTGATAGTCTTTGTGGCCAGCGTGGTGGTGCCCATGACTAAACTGCTGGCTTTGATTGTACTGATGGTAAATCGCGATTGGCGCGGCGATGCGGTGCAACGTCAGCGTACGCGCTTGTATGAGCTGGTTGAATTTATCGGGCAGTGGTCCATGCTTGATGTCTTTGTCGTTATTTTGCTGTCAGCAATGGCCAACTTTCCCGGATTGACGCAGATTACGGCCGGGTATGGTGCGGCAAGCTTCGGCATGGTGGTTATATTGACTATGCTGGCAGCTATGAGCTATGACCCCAGAACCGGTTGGGACGGTCGTACTACCGTCGATAAATCTTCCGGCGATTTGACTTCAACCCCTGAAAATGGGCGATCTGCATCGTCAGGCGCTATCTAATGTTCAGCTTAAAGAGAAAGGCATGACAGATCCTAACGCCGCGCCAGAGCCTGCAAACTCAAAGCCGGACAGCTCGTACGGTAACGAGGTTGCACACCCGCTGGTAACACCCAAACGAGCAGTCAAAGTCTCCTGGATTTGGCTGGTTCCGCTTATCGCCGCGCTAGTCGGTTTGTCGCTGCTTGTGAAAGACTGGATGAATACTGGCCCAGTCATTACGATAAGCTTTGAGTCTGCGGAAGGGCTTGAGGTTGGGCAGACTAAACTACGGTATAAAAATGTGGTGGTTGGACTGGTAACGGGTCTGCAGGTGGCCGAAGATCGGTCCAAAGTGCTGGTTAAAGCCGAGCTTAACCGCGACAGCGCTGATTATCTGACGCACAAAGACACTCGCTTCTGGGTGGTGCGGCCGCGGCTGGGCTTAAGTGGCGTATCGGGGCTCGGTACTTTGGTTTCCGGGGCCTACATAGGGGTGGATGCCAGAAAGCGGACCGATGAAGACGACTCTAACGTCTATGACTTTGTCGGATTGGAAAAACCACCTGAAGTATCCAGCGATCGACCCGGAACGCGCTTTACGCTTAGCACTTCGGACCTAGGCTCTTTGGATATAGGTTCGCCGGTTTATTATCGCCGTATTCCCGTTGGTCAGGTTATTGGTTATCAGCTAAGCCCAGACGGCCGGTCGGTCGACGTGCAAATATTTGTCGACGCACCTAACGATAAGTTTGTTACTACCGATGCCCGGTTCTGGAATTCAAGTGGCATAAATTTGTCGTTGGGCGCGGAAGGTGTCAGTGTCCAAACCGGTACTTTGACTTCAATCGTCTTGGGCGGAGTCTCGTTTGTGGCAGCCGGCCCGGCTGATACTACGCCGGCTACGGCCGATTCCCGTTTTAAGTTAAGAGATACGAAGGACTTGGCCATGGCGGAGCCAGATGGCGTTCCGTTCCCCATCGAACTGCAATTTCGACAATCGGTTCGCGGTTTGAAGGTAGGGGCGCCTATAGACTTCCGAGGACTGGAGTTGGGGCAGGTTATTGATATCGATCTTGAATTCGACTCGGACGAGAAATATTTTTATGCTTTGGTTAAAGCCAATCTTTATCCCTTGCGATTCGGCGATGTATATAAAAAACTTATCGCCGACACCGGGGATAAAGAGCATCCGGAATTAAAACTGGTTAGCTTGTTGGTAGAAAAGGGCTTGCGTGCTCAGGTACGGCCGGCTAACTTGCTTACCGGACAGCAATACATTGCCCTGGATTTTTTCCCCGAGGCGCAAACAGTAAAATTCGACCAAAATAGAATTCCGATGCTGGTGCCGACTATTGCAGGCAGCTTCGATCGTCTGCAACAGCAGGTAAGCAGTGTTGTGTCGAAGATCGACGCCATTCCGTTTGAAGGGATCAGCACTGATTTACGCGCCAGCCTGAAGTCCGTTACCCAGTTGCTGAGCCGTCTGGACTCCCAGGTAGCACCCCAGGTGGCATCCGTGCTTAAGGCGGCTCAGCGCTCGCTTGGGCAGGTGGATCGGTTGCTGGCGCAGGACTCGCCCATGAACGATAATCTTGAGCGAACTATGCGCGAGCTCAGTAACGCCGCTAAGGCATTGCGGGCACTGGGCGATTATTTGCAGACCAATCCTTCGGCCTTGATCCGAGGGCGAGCAGCCGATACGCTGCCCGGAAGCCGTTAGGAAACCAATGAAAGTAAGCAGATTTTTCAGTGTGGTGGCGTGTGCGATGGTGTTGACCGGATGTGCGGTTCCCAAGAGCCAGTACTACTCGTTGTTGCCAGAGCCTCATGCGGTAAATAAACCAGTGGCAGCCACTGAGAAAACAGCGAAATTTGCAATTAGCGTGCAACCCGTTGAACTACCCGATCAGGTGAACAGACCGCAAATTGTTCTTAGCCAACCCAATAGCACCGAGGTTTTGATCTTGAATGGGTCGCTGTGGGCAGCGCCATTGCAGAACGAAATTCGCAATGCCCTGGCCGATGACTTGTCGCGTCAGTTGGGTGTGCTTGATCTTCCCCTGGGGGACGCGCCTGGCTCGCTGCCTATCTGGCGTATTGATTTCACCGTGCAGCGGTTTGATTCGGTGTATAACCAGCATGTAATGCTGGAAGCAACATGGCGGCTGGAGCCGCGTCGTCAACCCGATAAAAACGTCCGAATCTGTCGTGCAGCGGTAAGGGTTGCGGTCGAGCCCGGCATGCAGACTTTGGTTGCCGGGCACCAGCAGGCTCTGCATCGCCTTGCCTCGGTTATTGCGGCTCAATTGCAAGGGGTCTCGCCTTCGGTTGAGTCGGTTGTTATTAAAGGTTGCACTTAGTGACCTGTCGAGGTAACGCAGTAAGTGCAACGCAATTACTATTCCTGTTTATTGGTTAACGTTTCAGGCATTGCACGCGCGCATGGTTGATTGCCAGGCAAGGCTGAATCGTCTTCAGTATCGTGGGTTGAGCGTTCTGACAGAGCGCCGGGCCGCAAACGGTGGGCGCGCCAGCCGGGTCGTATACAGACTGGCCATGGCGGGGCTATAGCAAACGCGTTGCAACGCCGTGTCAACGGCCCAGACGCCCAAATTGAGTGGATGAGTTAACCAGACAGGGGCACGGATACCTCGGGTTTCGAGCCGCGGCGCCAACGTGTAGCAAACAACACGATAGGAGTCATAATGGTTACCACGACATTGGGCGTGAAGGTGGACGAAGCATTGCGCGACCGCCTTAAGGCAGCGGCGCAACAGTTAGGCTGCACGCCGCATTGGTTGCATAAACAGGCCCTGCTTGTTTATATCGACGCGATCGAGCGCGGCCAGCTGCCGGCTGAAGTTTCTTACTTGGGCGGGTCTGATGCAGAGGCGGTTGGCGAAATTTCCGCTAGTTCAGGTCCCTTGCCGCCTTTTTATGAGTTCGCGCAAGACGTTCAGCCGCAATCTGTTTTACGTGCCGCTATTACGGCTGCATATCGGCGGCCGGAAAGCGATTGTATTCCTTTACTCATCGAGCAGGCCCGCTCGACGCATGAGAAAGACGTCGATGCGTTGGCTTACCGTTTGGTGGAGTCATGGCGCAGCAAGCGTACCGGCGGTGGCGTCGAAGGCTTAATTCAGGAGTTTTCTTTATCAAGCCAAGAGGGCGTGGCGCTTATGTGCCTGGCAGAGGCCTTGCTGCGTATTCCGGACCGGGCAACGCGCGATGCTCTTATCCGCGACAAAATCAGCAATGGAGACTGGCGCTCGCATATGGGTGAGTCTCAGTCGGTATTTGTCAACGCGGCCACCTGGGGGTTGATGCTTACCGGGAAGCTGGTCAGTGTCAACAGCGAGCAATCGCTATCTACAGCGTTGACGCGGCTTATCGGCAAGGGGGGAGAGCCGTTAATTCGCAAGAGCGTCAATATTGCAATGCGGATGATGGGTGAGCAGTTTGTGTCCGGGCAAACGATTTCGGCCGCAATTGCCAATAATCGAAAATACGAAGATCAAGGTTTTCGCTATTCATATGACATGCTTGGCGAAGCGGCCACAACGGCTGAAGATGCCAGTAAATACTATACGTCGTACGAACAGGCTATTCACGCCATAGGCAAGGCGGCGCAGGGCCGGGGCATCTATGAAGGTCCGGGAATTTCAATCAAGTTGTCGGCGTTGCACCCGCGCTATTCGCGGGCTCAGCGCGATCGTGTTATGGCCGAGGTCTTGCCGCGCGTTAAAGACCTCTCGAAACTGGCTCGTCGTTATGATATTGGTTTGAACATTGATGCTGAAGAGGCCGATAGACTGGAAATTTCACTCGATTTGCTCGAGGCCTTGTGTTTTGACCCGGAATTGACGGGCTGGAATGGTATTGGTTTTGTTATCCAGGCTTATCAAAAACGCGCGCCATTTGTTATTGATTATGTTGTCGACCTCGCCAGACGAAGCCGCCATCGCTTAATGCTGCGCTTGGTCAAGGGCGCTTATTGGGACAGTGAAATCAAACGCGCACAGATTGACGGCCTCGAAGGCTATCCGGTATACACGCGCAAAGTTTATACCGACGTTTCATATTTGGCCTGCGCGCACAAATTACTGGCGGCGCCCGAGGCTGTGTATCCCCAGTTTGCTACCCATAACGCACATACTTTATCTGCCATTTATTATATGGCGGGTCAGAACTATTACCCTGGACAGTACGAATTCCAGTGTTTGCACGGCATGGGGGAATCGTTGTACGAACTGGTTACGGGCCCGGTCGAGCAGGGTAAACTTAATCGGCCCTGCCGCATATATGCGCCGGTGGGCTCGCACGAGACCTTACTGGCCTATTTGGTGCGCCGCCTGCTTGAAAATGGAGCCAACACCTCGTTTGTAAATCTTATTGGCGACGAAAGTGTTCCGGTCGAGACGCTTATTGCGGACCCTGTGGCAGTTGCCTCGCGTATAGATCCCTTGGGTGCGCCCCACGAAAAAATCCCGCTCCCGCGCGATTTGTATCTGGAAAGCAGCGGTCGTGTTAACTCAGCCGGTATTGACCTTACCAACGAGCAGCGTCTGGGGTCGTTGTCTGCTGCGCTGTTAAGCAGCATCGCTACTTTATTTCGCGCAGCACCTATGGTGGGGTCTGCGCAGATTTGGGATGATGCGCGTGCACGACCTGTAATCAATCCGGCCAATCAGGCGGATATTGTCGGTTACGTCGTCGAGGCTTCGGGGGAAGACATCAACAGTGCCATTGTTGAAGCGGTGCATGCCGCGCCTATTTGGCAAGCGACTCCCGTCAGCGATCGAGCGCATTGCCTGGTGCGCGCAGCTCAATTGTTCGAAGATGAAATGCAACCTTTATTGGGTTTGATTGTGCGTGAGGCGGGTAAATCACTGCCCAGTGCCATTGCCGAGGTGCGTGAGGCGGTCGATTTTTTGCGGTATTACGCTGCTGAAATTGAAGCGCTTTTCTCGAATGACACACACCGTCCTTTGGGGCCTGTGTTGTGCATCAGTCCCTGGAACTTCCCGCTGGCTATTTTTACCGGACAGGTTGCTGCGGCGCTTGCGGCGGGTAACCCGGTGCTGGCCAAGCCCGCCGAGCAGACCAGTTTGGTGGCCGCGACAGCGATTTCAATACTGCGCAGGGCCGGCGTGCCTGCCGGTGTGGTGCAGCTTTTGCCCGGACGTGGCGAAACGGTCGGGGCCAGCCTGGTGGCCAGTCCCGCTGTACGGGCCGTCATGTTTACGGGGTCGACCGCGGTGGCTCAAAATATTTCCAGGACTCTGGCGCAGCGACTCGACGATGAGGGCCACCCCATACCGTTAATTGCCGAGACAGGAGGGCAGAATGCGATGGTGGTCGATTCGTCCGCGCTGGCCGAGCAGGTGGTGTTCGATGTGCTTAATTCGGCGTTTGATTCGGCCGGGCAGCGCTGCTCGGCGTTGCGGGTGCTATGTATTCAGGAAGACTGCGCAGACAAGTTGCTGGCCATGTTGCGTGGCGCCATGCAGGAGTTGCGCGTGGGGAATCCCGACCTGCTGTCCACCGATGTCGGACCGGTTATCGATGGCGAGGCCAAGGCCAATCTTGAAGCCCACATCCGTGCGATGCGCGAAGCGGGGCATCGAATGGATCAACTCGATCTTGATTCCGATACGAAGCGGGGCACTTTCGTTGCGCCTACTCTTATCGAATTAAGCGATATTGCGGCGCTGAAGCAAGAGGTATTCGGGCCAGTGTTGCACGTGGTCCGTTATAGCCGGGACAAACTCGATGAGCTGCTCGATTCGATTAATTCCACAGGTTATGGACTGACCTTTGGCGTGCATACCCGCATTGACGAAACAGTCGAACGGATTGTTAGCCGTATTCACGCCGGCAATATCTACGTTAACCGCAATATTGTGGGCGCGGTGGTGGGTGTGCAACCATTCGGAGGCGACGGGCTTTCTGGAACGGGGCCAAAGGCCGGCGGCCCTTTGTATTTGTTGCGCCTGTTGTCGGAACGCCCGGCCGGTTTACCCGGGTGGTTTAAAGCGGGCCAGGCGGATGCCACCACATTGGTTTTGCCCGGGCCTACCGGCGAAAGCAATATTTATCGCCTGAAGCCGCGAGGAACCGTACTGTGCATGGCTGCCTCGAAACTGGGTGCCGAAGTTCAGTTCGCCGCATGTTCGACTACGGGAAACAAGATGGCGTTGCTTGATAATAAGGTGGGACAGGCGTTTATGGAGGCTTGCAATGCCGAGCAGAAAAAACGTATCGTGCTGGTCAGCAACATGGAAATCGAGCAGGGCGATTATCAGAGCGTTTTATTCGAAGGCGATAGCGATGCCTTGCGTGAGATCAATCAGGTGGTAGCCGCGCGCACGGGAGCTATTGTCTCTGTTCAGGGGTTAAGCAGTGATGAAATCCTTTCCGGCCGCGAGTATGCCCTGGATCGCCTGCTGCGCGAAGTGTCGGTTAGCATCAATACGGCGGCTGCGGGCGGCAATGCAAGTCTGATGATGGTGGGGTAGCTTT
>LNAP01001115.1_pt1 | contig 29074 bp, 23 predicted proteins | sample 602601 | NCBI WGS metagenome assembly LNAP01 (sample SAMN02440304, study PRJNA202911) | soil metagenome | biome: Subtropical and temperate rainforests or woodlands; isolation source: soil samples (1 kg each in a 20% v/v slurry with milli Q water) were... ... | reverse complement strand
CGGCGACGTCGCCGCCGCGCGCAAGGCCACGAGGGCAGGGGCGGCTGAGTCCTTGCGAAACCCATCAACGACCGTATCGGATGCATCGATAGGGTCGGCGGCCGCGACGTCGCAGTCGCCGAGTGCTCTATAATTGGGTTGTATTGATCAGGTTGTTATGTACGTTAACGGTGACCTAGGGTGGTTTTTCCAGAATTGGGAGGCCACGGGTGCCTGCTGCAGGGAGGCTTCTCTTGAGTGGCGAGAATAATGGGGATTCTTCAACGCCTGGCTCCGTAGGTCCAAGAGCCATCGATCCTTGGCTCATATGGCATTTGCAGCAATTGGGTGAAGCCGCAGATCGTTCTGCAGAGTTGTCGGGCGCTGAGCGAGCCGTTGAAGCAACATCTGAGAAAATGGGCTTCCTGTTGCAACGCCCCGGGCCAGACTGGCCCGACGAGATTCCTGTGGCTCCATATTATCGGCAGCAAAATCTCGAATTTGGCACGATGAGTCTTTCGCCTTCCGCCGCGCAGGCCATGAACGAACGCGTCCCTGAACTGCGCGTGGCTTGTCCAGTCATGCCTCAACTGACCGAGTTCGCGGTCGATTCCGGAGAGCTTCCAATTCATGATGGCCCAAGCGGAAGTGGCGCTGGCGTCGTCATAGGCTTTGTCGACAACGGATGTGCCTTTGGCCATCCGAACTTTCTTATCCAGCCGTCTGCTGCCGACGCTCCCAGCACCAGAGTTGTGCGCCTTTGGGATCAGTCGCCTCTCGCGGAGCAACGGAATGAGCCATGGGAGCGTGAAGGCACGCATTTCGGCTACGGCGCGGAACTGACCAATGCGAAAATGAATGAGATTCTGCGGCGGCAGCTTGAGGATGGCCTGCCGGCGCGAGAAATGTACCGGCGGATCATGTATCCCATGCAGGAACTCATTCACGGGATTTTTCGCGATAGTGATTTTACGCACGGGACCCATCTCATGGATATCGCTGCGGGCAGCGGCGGCATCGCACCAAAGGCTGACATCGTTTTCGTGCAATTGCCGCGCTACGCCATCAGGGAGAATACCGCCCAGGCTTCCGCCCGACATATCCTCGACGGCGCTGCCTACATCTTTGCCCATGCCGAGGAGACGGGCCAGCCGGCCGTCGTCAACATCAGCTACAACGCTTTTACAGGGCCGCACGACGGCAGTTCGCTCCTGGAGCGCGGGCTTGACGAGCTCATTTCGCGACGAAACGATCGTTACATCGTGATGTCGGCAGGCAACGGGGCGATGTCCGGTTGCCACACGTCCGGGACCATCGAGCCGAAGCAAACGATCGCGATTGGCTGGCGAGCCTCGCTTGGGGATCGGACTCAGAATTTCCTGGAAGCCTGGTATTCCGGCGATGTCGCGCTGAAAGCCCGCATGATCCGCCCCGGAGGTGGTGATTGCACGCCACCGGTTGATGCCGGCGAATATGCTCCAATCGATATCGACCATGACAGTGTTGGAATGCTCATTCATGCGAGCCGGTTCGAAAACCAGCGGCAAGGGCAAATCCTCGTCGCGTTGGGTCCGACGGAGGATCCGAAAGATGGCACAAGCCGGCCGTGTGCGCCGGCCGGGTTGTGGAAAATCGAACTCTCCAATCCGTCGGAGGTCAGGGTCAACTATCATGCGTGGATAGAGCGTGATGATCGCGGAACGAGCGCGACGGCGGAACAATCGCGGTTCGAAGACACGGTCAAGGACTGCACGATCGGTGGCGCCTGCACCGGTACGAGGACTATCGTGGTGGGGGCATGCAACCCCGACTACGGCACCAGGCTGGCATTCTCGGGGCTGGGGCCAACGCTGAATTCCGCCAAGCCGAACAAGCCGAACATCTACGCGCCGGGCTCATTGCGCGCCGCGCAAGCGCTGAGCGCAAGGCCCGTCAGGCTGGTCGGTACAAGCGTGTCAGCCGCAGTCATCAGCGGGCTGGCGGCCTACGGGCTCGGCCCGCACAGGCACCACCGCGGGCAGCCCGCCATGGACATTGTGGCGGGGCTCCTCGCGCGCGCCGATGCGGATCAATCATTGCCGGCGGGGATCGAGCCGGTCGCATGTATCGACCTTCGGAAGCTTCTCGAAGCGATTGTCGACGAATTCGTCGATCACGCGTCTGATCCAGGTCCGTAACGGAACGCCGGTGTGCTCAGGCGTGCAGGTCGTCCCCGACCTGCCGCCCTCTTGAACTCAGTGTTTGAGTTCCTGCCTGGCCTTGCTGAACAGCCATTGCAGATGGCCGTTCTGGCCCGCTATGCCGATCATCAATTTCGCTAGGCTGATGCCAAGCGATTTTCCCGCTGCGATGTCGATCGGGTAGTGCAAGCCTGCGATCACGCGGTTGTAGGATACGCGTTCGGCCAGCTTGTCCAACTGTTCCTCCTGCTCCGACTTTCCCTTGATCGGGCTCGGAACGCGCGATGCGCCCTTCAGGCTGCCTTTGAGAAGGTCGGCCAGGATGGTGCTCAGCATGAACGTTTCGGTCGCGTGTCCAGCGGGGTAGGATGCATGACCGGGCGTCTGGATCATCGGATCGACGTCGGGACAGACATCGGCAGGTCTGGGTATATTGAACTGGTGCTTGAACTCCATGACGACCGACTTTCCGCAATACTGCGCGACGCTCATCAGATCGAGCACGTTGCGATGCCGGCCCGGATTGAGATTCAGCACCATCGCGTAATAGGAGGTCGGTTGCGCATATTGACTCAATATTTCGCCGAGCCTGTCGTCGCGGAATTCAGCCGCTTTCAGGACTTCCTTGATTTCCTTTTCAAGATCATCGGAAGAGGTTAACGGAGTCGGGACAGTAATGATGTCCCACCCATCCTGTTTTGGCTCGAGTTGATGACGCGATGCATTGATGGTGAAGGCGGAAAGGAATTCGGTGACGCACATGATGCGCCTGACCTCGGCGTCCCAGTCGGACATGTCGCCTGGGGTCTGGATGCCGTCGGCCGGTAATTGAAAGCGCGGCCTGTCCGGGGATTGCCCATAGACCAGTTCGCCGCGGGTCGCGATCAGAGCCTGCGCGAGCAGCGGACTTGTAATCTCGCCTGAAAATGCCCCGAGCCCCGAGACGTCGAATACGCTGCCGCTGCTCCCGCTGCTGCCACTACTCCCGCTGCTGCCGCTTTCAATGCCGACATTGGCGCTTCCGCTGACAAAACCGTGATTGGTCATTCTCGCCTCCCCCTGACTTAGAACTGAGCTCTCGACACAGCTGCTATCGATTTCATCCAACCGGGATGTCGGCCTGCTTCAAAGCTTCACATAACATCTCGCAATTTGCATAGGCATTGCCGGGATATCGCTCCCGAAACCGCGCAACGGTGAGCGTTGGCTCCAATTCAAGAAGCTGGCGGGCCGCGGCTTTCGCCTGCTCCGATTTTCCGGCGAGGCTCAGCGCAAACACCAACAGCCGATACGCATGTGTATAGGTGCGGTTCTGCTGGATGCAGCGCAGCCCGAATTCGACGGCGCGATCAAGCTGACCGTCGATAAGATAGGCCATGCCGGCGATGCCTGTGAAAGCGTAAGCGAGCGGGTCATACGGCGAAAGCGCGATGGCGCGTTCGGCTTTCTCGATCGCCTGCTTGCCGTCTCCCATCCAGGCATGGGCGCCGGCAGCCCATAACCACGCCGGTGCTGAATTGATATTGGTCGCCAATGCGTGATCGAACCGTTCGAAGGCCAGTGTGAAATCCTTGTAGAGGTAGGAAGCGATGTGCCCGTGAACGGCCAGGCCGAGTGAATCCGAGCTGTCACAGTCGGTGGCCTTGTAGGCCGCAAGGTCCGCCTTGATTGTATCGGCAACCGGATCCGGCGACCAACCCTGACCGATGCGCAGCACATACCAGTAGGCGAGCCAGGCATGCGCGGCCGCGTAGTGCGGGTCCATGCTGATGGCGGCGTCGAAACTCGCGCGAGCAGTGTCAAACACTGCGGGCGACGAATTCTGCATGCTGTCGATGCCGCGAAGCAGATGGTCGTAGGCGTCAAAATGCTCCGGACGCTTGGTGCGGATCTGTTTCAGTTCCTGCTCCCGCAGGAACAGGGCGATCCGGCGAACCACGTCGTATGAGACGCGGTCCTGAAGATCGAAAATGTCGCGCGCCGACTCATCGTATTTTCGGGAAAACAGCACTTGGCCGGTGTGGCTGTCGGTCAGTTCGATGGTGAACCGGCTGCGCTCGCCGGCGAAGGCGGCCCCGCCGGTCAACAGGTATCGCACGCCCAGCGCCTCCGCGATCTCCTGCGGTCGCTGCAACGAGCCTCCAAAGGACGAGGTCGACATTCGCGAAATGACAAAGAAGCCGTTGATGCGCGACAGACACCCAATGATCTCGTCAACGATGCCGTTGACGATCTGCAAGCTGATAGCGTCGGTGCTGGAGGATTGGAACGGCAGGGCGGCGATGGAAATGCGGTCCGGCGCCTTGGGAGGGTCCTTTCCGGCAACGAAAGGCCGGCGCGGGACGTCATGCGTCAGCGGTGTGTCCGTGTGTATTTCCGTCGGCGCGGTCGCCAGCCTGCCGGCTGCGCCGGGGCTGCGCAAGGCGCGGGTGGCCTCATAGAGCGCGTGGGTTTCCCGCGACGGATCGATATCCAGCATGACCCGCAGGGTTCGCCGAAACCGCTCGAATTCGCGGATGGCCTGGGCCCTGTCGCCGAGTTCGACAAATGCCCGCATCAAGGCCCGAACGGCGCCTTCGTGGGTGGGTTCGATGGTGATCAGCTTGCGGGCAATGCCGGCATATTCCGCCGCGGTCTTGCCTGTGGCGGCGGCCTCGTCGAGTTGCGTTTCAAGCGATCGTTTCAGGCTGTTGTGCAGGCGGGTGCGCTCGCTTTGCAGAAACTGGTCGAACGCCGCGGAGAGGCCGTCGAAGTCCTCGAGCAGGCGCTCCGCCGGCGGTGCCAGTAAATCCTGCGCTTCATCCCGGCGATCGCCGAGCGGACTGAGCAGCGAGGCGGCATCGATCCAGCAGTGGCTGGGTTGCAGGGAGACATATTCGCGGTCGACCAGCAGCAATGTCGGCGCCAGATCGTCGATCGCCGCGCTGAGGTCATACAGCGCCTGCCTCAGGCTGGCGCGGGCCTGCTGTTCGGGCGACCGGTCCCAGAGCAGGCCGGCCAGACGACCGCGCGACATGCGCTCGCCAGGGCTGAGGCACAGGCAGCCGAGCAAAGCGCGCGCCCGCTTGCTTTGAATTTCGACAATGTTCCCCTGCAGGTCGAGCACCTTCATCGGCCCGATCACGTGAATGCGCAGGCCCAACGGGTTCTTCAGATCATCGATGGCCACCGGTGAATGCAAGGACGGGGACTGGATCACCGGCAGCCCCCGAAACGGCCGATAGTCGCGTGAACGCCACGACGCGGCATCGGGGCGCGCCGGCGCCCGTTCAAAGACTTGCCCGCAACTATCAAGTTGCCTCCCGCGCTGTCCCCGTCGTGTCCATATCCGGAATACATCCTAAAAGTGCATTATTTTCAATAGGGTCGCAATAGGCGTTTCAATCAAACCAACGATCGCGCAGGGCAAACTCTGACGTCGGCGGTGTGGCCGGACGCAGTCGGCGCAGGATTTGACGATCCGTTGACGATGGAAAGACGGCGGCTTGGACGCGGAGTGAAAACCTATCCAAAGCCGCAATGACGCGGCGCCATTTATTGGAGGATAAAATGCGCAAGTCCACGCTTCCGCTTGCCGTCGCGATTGCTGCGGCTCTCAGTCTTCCCGCGCATGCCGCCAAATTTACTTGCACGTTCTACAATGCGGGGAATCCGGTGAAGCAATGCGGTATTGAGCCTCTTGGTACGCAATGTTCTTACAGTTACAACGCAAATTTGGCGGGGGCCTGCGCGGCCGGCAGGGACGATAATGATACGCACGAAGGTCTCTCGTGTGCATTCGGCAATCCGAGCACGAATGTTGCTGATGTCTTCAAGGATGCAGCGATATTTTCTCCTACGCGATCGGCTAAGCCTCTGAGTGAAAAACCGGGCTTCGCAACGCAGGCGCTGTCGATCTTCGAAACAGGAAAATCTCTGTTGTTCGACGTTGCCTACAGGGAATCCACCACCTCACCCATATTCGAAGTGCAATGCCAATAACTCCAACAAGGCAGCTGTAGAGGCGATCGAAGCCCGCCTTCGGCGGCTTCGATTTGCCGTAAAAAACAAAGGATGTTTTCCATGTCCGACATTATTCGCGTGCGGTTTGCGACCAATCGAAACCCGGTCCCCGGGCCGGATCTCTTTGGTCCAAAATTTCGTGATAACAATCCGAAGCGCTACGTCACGGGATCCATCAATGTCGTCCACTGGTCGGATCGTCCCGACAGCGGCTGGGTGCCGGATATCACGACGCTGCAGGTCGATCCGCCGATCGACGCCGCGACCTATCAGGAGCAGGTCCATGGTGCGAACGATATTGTCTCATTCGCACGCGACCACGTCGCAGCCAACCTCGCTCTGAAATCAATGGCGCGACTATCTGCATATGGACTCGTATTACTTCCAGGGTTCGATTCGACTTTTCTTGTATCGATGAGCAGGGCTGCGCAGCTCGCGCATAACTATCGGGCATCGAACGTGTTCTGCTTCTCCTGGCCTTCGCAAGGAAAGCTCGATCTGCCAAGCTACAAGGCGGATCGCGATGCCGCGATGAAATCGGCAAACGCAATTGCTGACTCTCTTCGGAAGTTGTTCGCATTTCTTGTTGCGCTGCAAACGGGCTCGCCTATCCTGAATATTGTTGCTCATTCAATGGGAAACTATGCGCTGCGGAACGCGCTGCAGCTTATTCCAGCGAAAGAGCGCAACAAGACGCTTTTTGAAGGCGCTTTCCTGATGGCGGCCGATGAGAACTATGATTCGCTGTCCAAGGCAACGGAACTCAAGCCCCTTATTACCCTTGCCAAAAAGGTCGCGGTCTACAAGAACGCCGGCGATCTGGCGCTCACCGTGAGCCAGGTGATCAATAAGGTGTCTCGCCTGGGAGCATGGGGACCGCGCGATTTGCGGAAACTGCCCGCGACGGTGACCTCCGTAGACTGTTCGGACGTGGGATCGACCCAGGGCGACAACGGAGAAACCCACTATGGACATCAATATTATCGCCTATCTCCGTGGGTCATTGCCGATGTGCTTCAGGTCTTGGCGGGGATCAGCCCTGACCAGATTGTAGGTCGCCTTCCAGCGATCCCCGACGACGAGGATGGCCACGCGTGGTGGCTTCCCTATGATTCTGGCGCTGCGTTCGAATCTCGCAAACTCGCATCATCCAAAAGCAAGAAAGGCCGAGCAGTGCGCAAACAGACAGGCAGAAAGCGGCGTTGAAATCCTCTGAGGTGCATGGCGGGGTAAGCCCCGCCATGACAACATTGTGTTAGGAGTACGAGCACGGCCCCCGGTACGGCGGGTTGCGCTTCATTCATGCATGCTCCCTCAATGACCTGGAGAATATGTCGCTTCGCCCCGCTCATTCGGACACTGTAGCACACCATCGCCGCCGTAGTGTGCGAGGGTCTGCGGTGCAATGGCGCCGTATCGAACGATGCGGATGACTATGCTTCATGTCTTCGAGATGAACCACGTGGCCGCTCCTCGGGATGAGGGCGTGATCCGAATCGTTGCGTGCGCCCATGGCGCGCCCGCGCCCGCGGATGGCCGTTGCTCGCTCGCCCCGGTTTAGGTAAACCTCTCCCACGCAATGCGGCACGTCAGATGCCGAACAAGAATGACCGGGAGAGAACGCCATGAGCCAGACCGCCGCTGGCGCGCGCGCCATGATGCGCAGCAGCAAGGCCGACATCGAGACCTCGACCATCCGCGCGATTTCGCTGCGGCTGATTCCGTTTCTGGTGCTGGCCTATTTCCTGGCCTATCTCGACCGCGTCAATCTCGGCTTCGCCGCGCTTACCATGAATGCCGAGCTCCACTTCACGCCGACCATGTTCTCGTGGGGCGCCGGCATCTTCTTCATCGGCTATTTCATCTTTGAAGTGCCTTCCAACATCGCGCTGGAAAAATTCGGCGCCAGCCGCTGGATCGCCCGCATCATGGTGAGCTGGGGCATCATCTCGGCGCTGATGGCCATGGTCAGCGGTCCCTGGAGTTTCTACACGCTGCGGTTCCTGCTCGGCGTGGCGGAAGCCGGCTTCTTCCCCGGCATCATCCTGTATCTGACCTACTGGTATCCGGCCGAATACCGCGCGCGGTTTCTCGCCGCCTTTGCCATTGCGGTGCCGGTGTCGACCGTGATCGGCGCGCCGGTGTCGGGCCTGCTGCTCGGCCTCGACGGCGCGCTCGGGCTCAAGGGCTGGCAGTGGCTGTTCATCATCGAGGGCATTCCCTCGGTGGTGCTTGGCATCGTCACCTGGTTCTATCTCACCGACAGGCCGTCGCAGGCGGCGTGGCTGAGCGTCGAGCAGAAGGCCTGGCTGTCGGCGAAGCTCGCGAGCGAGCACGAAGCCAAGGCGCAGCACCGGATGACGCTGGGGCAGGCGCTGTCGTCGAAAAAGGTGCTGGTGCTGAGCGTGGTGTATTTCGGCTTCGTCGGCGCGCTCTACGGCATGCAGTTCTGGCTGCCGCAGATCGTCAAGGCGTTCGGCTTCAGCAACCTGCAGACCGGCTTCGTCACCGCGATCCCCTATCTATTCGGCTCGGTGGCCATGGTGCTGTGGGCGCGGCATTCCGACCAGACCCGCGAACGGGTCTGGCATGTCGGGCTGCCGCTGCTGCTCACCGCGCTGGCGCTCGGCGCCTGCGGCTATATCCAGGACCCGACGCTGACCATGGTCGCCATCACCATCGCCGCCATCGGCGTGTTCTGCACCTTCGCGCTGTTCTGGACGCTGCCGACCGCGTGGCTCTCCGGCACCGCCGCGGCCGGCGGCATCGCGCTGATCAATTCGATTGGCAACCTCGCCGGCTTCGGCGGGCCGTATCTGATCGGCTGGATCAAGGAGGCGACCGGCTCGACCTCGACCGGCCTGCTGGTGCTGGCGGTCCTGCCGCTGATCGCCGGTCTGCTGGTGCTGTTCGGCAAGCACGAGACCACGACGGAATTCGTCACGCCGGTGGCGCCGCTGCGCGTCAAATAGCGCGGCGGAGGGACTCGACACGCAAATCGATTGCCGAAACAGGATGTTACGGCTGTCATCCCAAAATCTGCGCGGTGTCGCCACGATTCCGCTGCAAGCAAATCGGCGGTCGCAGCTTTGCCGCGGGTTTGCCGCATCGATTCCGCAACGATTTGGCGGCGGCGGCGGCAGGACCAGATGGGCGCTGCCGGCCTGCCGGAATCGTCGGCACTTGACCAAATTGTGATCACTGACGAATATTGACAATCGTCAGTCGCCAGTCCAGGTTTCTCCCGACCCGCAGTCGAGGAGCGCCCGATGTTTGGCCAGCTGAATTTCCGTCGTTCTTTCAAACCACTAGCTGCAGCCTTGGCGATATTGCCCGCTGTTGCATTGGCTGGCTGCAGCAAGGCCCCCGCCGAAAAGGCCGAAAGCACCCGCCCGGTGCTGATCGCCGAGGTGCACTACGCGCCGGAATCGCCGGCCCGCAGCTTTGTCGGCACCATCAAGCCGCGGATCGAGACCGACATGGGCTTTCGGGTCCCCGGCAAAGTGGCAAAACGCTTGGTGGAAGTCGGGCAAACCGTTGAAATCGGTCAGCCTTTGGCAGTTCTCGACGAGGTCGACCTGAAGCTGCAGGCGGAGCAGGCGGTCGCCGAATTCAGCGCCGCCACCGGCGTGGTGGCCCAGGCCGTGGCCGCCGAAGGCCGCGCCAACGAATTGCGCAGCAAGGGCTGGTCGACCCAGGCCGCGGTCGATCAGGCCAGGGCCTCCGCCGACGAAGCGCGCGCGCGCCTCAATCGCGCCGAGCGCTCGGTCGAACTCACCAGGAACAGCCTGTCTTACGCCACGCTGATCGCCGACACCCGCGGCGTGGTCACCGCGACCTTGATCGATGCCGGGCAGGTGGTGTCATCCGGCCAGACCGCCATCCGCGTCGCGCGCTTTGCCGAGAAGGAAGCGGTGGTGGCGATTCCGGAAACCCTTGTGGGACGCGCGAAAGACGGCGTCGCCACGGTGACGCTGTGGTCCGAGCCGAACAGGAAATACACCGCAAAGCTGCGCGAGATCGCGCCCAATGCCGATCCGGCGACGCGCACCTATCTCGCAAAATTTTCGCTGCCCGAGGCCGATGACAGGGTGTCGCTCGGCATGACCGCGACGCTGACCTTGTCCGATCCCGCCACCGAACGCGTCGCGCGCCTGCCGCTGTCCGCGCTGTTCAGCCAGGGCGGCAACGCCTCGCTCTACGTCGTGGATGGCAGCGGCGGGGTCGCGCTGCAGCCGGTCACCGTGAAATCCTACGAGAGCAGCGACGTCATCATCAGCGGCGGCGTCGACGAAGGCGCCAGGGTCGTGGTGCTCGGCGTGCAGAAGCTCGATCCGGCCCAGAAGGTCCGCATCGTTTCCGCGCTGACGTTCTGACGGGAGAGAGTCCGATGCACCGCTTCAACCTCTCCGCCTGGTCGGTCAGCCATCCCGCGCTGATCCTGTTCCTGATCGTGGCGCTCGGCTTCGCCGGCTTCTTTTCGTACCAGAAGCTCGGCCGCGCCGAGGATCCCTCCTTCACCGTCAAGGTGGTGGTGATCTCGGCGATGTGGCCCGGCGCCACCGCCAAGGAAATGCAGGAGCAGGTCGCCGATCCCATCGAGAAGAAGCTGCAAGAGCTGCCGTATTTCGACAAAGTGCAGACCTATTCGAAAGCGTCCTTCACCGCGATGCAGGTGTCGTTCAAGGATAATGCGCCGCCCAAGGACGTGCCGTACCTGTTCTACCTGCTGCGCAAGAAGATCGCCGACGTGCAGCCGTCCTTGCCGTCCGGCTTGATCAATCTCAACATCAACGACGAATACAGCGACGTCGACTCCATCCTCTACATGATGACCGGCGACGGCGCCGACTATGCGCAGCTCAAGAAGGCCGCCGAAGGCATGCGACAGCGGCTGCTGAAGGTGGCTGGAGTCACCAAGGTCAATATCTACGGCACCCAGGACGAGAAGATCTACGTCGAGTTCTCGCACGCCAAGCTCGCCACGCTCGGCATCACGCCGCAGACATTGTTCGATTCGCTGGCCAAGCAGAATGCCATCACCCCGGCCGGCACGGTGGAGACCTCGTCGCAGCGCGTGCCGCTGCGCGTCACCGGCGCGCTCGATGGTGCGAAGGCCGTGGCGGAAACGCCGGTGGAGAGCGGCGGCCGCACCTTCCGGCTCGGTGACATCGCCACGGTCACCCATGGCTTCGTGGATCCCACGGACTACAAGGTGTTCCAGAAGGGCAGACCGGCGCTTGGCATCGGCGTGGTCACCGCCAACGGCGCCAACATTCTCGACCTAGGCAAGGAAGTCGAAAAGGCCAAGAACGACTTCATGACGGCGGTGCCGCAGGGCATCGAGGTCGAGCAGATCGCCGACCAGCCGCTGGTGGTCGAGCATGCCGTTGGTGAGTTCGTGCGCTCTTTCATCGAGGCGCTTTGCATCGTGCTGTTCGTCAGCTTCCTGGCGCTGGGCTGGCGCACTGGCATCGTGGTGGCGCTGTCGGTGCCGCTGGTGCTGGCCATCGTCTTCATCGTCATGAATGCCATGTCGCTCGACCTGCATCGCATCACGCTGGGCGCGCTGATCATCGCGCTCGGCCTGCTGGTCGACGACGCCATCATTGCCGTTGAGATGATGGTGGTGAAGATGGAACAGGGCTGGGACCGCGTCCGCGCGGCGTCCTTTGCCTGGGAATCCACCGCGTTTCCGATGCTCACAGGTACGCTGGTCACGGCCGCCGGCTTCCTGCCGATCGGCTTCGCCAATTCCGCGGTCGGCGAGTATGCCGGCGGCATCTTCTGGATCGTGGCGATCGCGCTGGTGGCGTCATGGTTCGTCGCGGTGATCTTCACGCCCTACATCCGCGTCAAGCTGCTGCCCAATTTCGCCGCCCACGGCAATGCCAACCACGATCCGCACGCGGTCTACGAGACCCGCATGTATCGCGGGTTGCGCAGCATCATTGCGTGGTGCGTCGAGCACCGCATCAAGGTGGTGGCGGCCACGGTCGGGATCTTTGCCGCTTCCATCGTCGGTTTTGGCCATGTGCAGCAGCAGTTCTTCCCGCTGTCGGAACGGCCGGAACTGTTCCTGCAGCTGCGGCTGCCGGAAGGCACCGCCTTCAACGTGACCTCCGAGACCGTCAAGAAGGCAGAGGTGCTGCTCAAGGACGACAAGGACATCGCGACCTATACCGCCTATGTCGGCAAAGGCTCGCCGCGGTTTTGGCTCGGGCTCAATCCACAGCTGCCCAACGAGGCCTTTGCGGAGATCGTCATCGTCGCCAAGGATGTCGAGGCGCGCGAGCGCATCAAGGCGCGGATCGAGAAGACCGTCGCCGACGGGCAGTTGCCCGAGGCGCGGGTGCGCGTCGATCGCTTCAACTTCGGCCCGCCGGTCGGCTTCCCCGTTCAATTCCGGGTGGTCGGCCCGGATACCGCCAAGGTGCGCGAGATCGCCTACAAGGTCCGCGACGTGATGCGCGCCAACCCCAACATGATCGATCCGCATCTCGACTGGAACGAACAGACGCCATACCTGAAGCTGGTGGTCGATCAGGACCGCGCCCGCGCGCTCGGCCTGACACCTCAGGACCTGTCGCAGTCGCTGGCGATGCTCATCTCGGGCGCGCCGGTGACCACCGTCCGCGACGGCGTCGAGAAGGTCGGCGTGGTGGCCCGCGCGGTCGCTTCCGAGCGGCTCGACCTCGGCCGGGTCGGCGACCTCACCATCACATCGCGCAATGGCGTCGCGGTGCCGTTGTCGCAGATCGCCAGGATCGAATACGCCCACGAGGAGCCGATCCTGTGGCGGCGGAGCCGCGATATGGCGATCACCGTGCGCGGCGACGTGATTGACGGCGTGCAGCCGCCCGATGTCACCAGCCAGATCGCGCCGAAGCTGCAGGATATCCGCAACAGTCTGGAGCCGGCCTATCGGATCGAGGCGGGCGGCGCGTTCGAGGAATCCGCCAAGGGCAATGCCTCGATCGCCGTGCTGTTTCCGCTGATGATCATCATCATGCTGACGCTGCTGATGATCCAGCTGCAGAGCTTTTCGCGGCTGGTGCTGGTGTTCCTGACAGCGCCCTTGGGCATCGTCGGCGCCTCGCTGGGGCTCAACGTCGCCAACGCGCCGTTCGGCTTCGTGGCCTTGCTGGGGCTGATCGCGCTGGCCGGGATGATCATGCGCAACGCGGTCATTCTGGTCGATCAGATCGAGACCGACGTCAGTCATGGCCTGACCCGGCGCGAAGCCATCGTGGAAGCCACGGTGCGCCGCGCCCGGCCGGTGGTGCTGACCGCGCTGGCGGCCATCCTGGCGATGATTCCGCTGTCGCGCTCGGCGTTCTGGGGGCCGATGGCCATCACCATCATGGGCGGGCTGTTCGTCGCCACCTTCCTCACCCTGCTGTATCTGCCCGGCCTTTATGCGCTATGGTTTCGCAACAGCCTGGAGGAGCGCGGTCCGGGCGAGAACGCTGATTCTGCAACGCAGCATGGCGATCCCCATCCTGCATTTCCCCTTGCTGCGGCCGCGGAATAATTGAAGATTGATTCCTGACATGACGCTGATTTCCGACAATATCGAAGCCGATATGCGAGACCGCATCCTCGTGGTGGCGGAACGTCTGTTTCGCGAAATCGGCTATCAGAAGACCACCGTGGCGGACATCGCCAAGGTGCTGCGGATGAGCCCCGCCAACGTCTATCGCTTCTTCGACTCGAAGAAATCGATCAATGAGGGCGTGGCGAAGCGCCTGATGGGCGAGGTCGAGGACGCCGCACAGGTCATTGTCGCGGCGCGCGAGCCGGCAGCGCAGCGGCTGCGCGAGCTGCTGACGTCGATCCACCGCATGAACTGCGAGCGCTATGTCGGCGATTCCAAGCTGCACGAGATGGTGGCCATCGCCATGGAGCAGAGCTGGAATGTCTGCGTCGCCCATATGGAGAAGATTACTTGCAGCATCGGCACTGTCATCGCCGAGGGGGCCGCTTCAGGTGAATTCCACGCCCCGGACGTGCCTTTGGCGGCGATGTCCACCTGCACCGCGATGCTGCGGTTTTTCCATCCGCAGATGATCGCACAATGCGCCGACAAGCCCGGCCCGACCCTGGATCAGATGATCGACTTCGTGCTTGCCGGGCTGGCCCCGCGCGGCTAGACGACAGCGCACCATAGACATCACAGGGGCGATCGCCGTGACCGAGAACAAGGACTTGCATTTCTACGAGCCGGTCAACGGCCACGGCCTCAAGCACGATCCCTTCAATGCCATTATCGCGCCGAGGCCGATCGGCTGGATCTCGTCGCGCGGCGCCAAGGGCAACGTCAATCTGGCGCCCTACAGCTTCTTCAACGGCTTCAATTACACCCCGCCGATCATCGGCTTTTCCAGCACGTCCCGCAAAGACAGTATCGCCAACATCGAACAGACCGGCGAGTTCGTCTGGAATCTGGCGACGATGGATCTGGCCAAGCAGATGAACGCCACGGCCGCCCATGTGCCGCCGGAGGTCGATGAGTTCACGCTCGCCGGGCTGACCGAGGTGCCGTGCAAGCTCGTCAACGTGCCGCGCGTCGGCGAAAGCCCCGTCGCATTCGAATGCAGGCTGACCCAGATCATCCAGTTGAAGGCTGCCGACGGCCGCGAACTGGCGGGCTGGCTGACCCTCGGCGAGGTCGTTGCCGTCCATATCGACAAGAGCCTCATCAAGGACGGCGTGTACCAGACCGCGCTGGCGCACCCGATCGTGCGCGCCGGCCGCAGGGGCGATTATTTCGAGATCAGGCAGGACGCCATGTTCGAGATGAACCGGCCCGACTGAGCGGCAAAATGCCCGCGTGACGACACGCCACGCCCGGGGAAATCGCGTTTCCGGAACCGAAGGCGTATGGTCCGGTTAACGGTGGCCCCCGTCCGGGCTCGCGAGTGCCGCAACACGGGCCGGAACGCCACCCCAGGAGCGAATGTCTTGTCGTGATGCCGGCCTTCGTGGCCGTGCGGTCGCCTCGACCAGGAGGTTTCCATGAGCTCATTTTCATTTCGCCGCGACATCCTCACCAAGCCGATCTTCGCCTGGGCGAAGGGCGTATTGCCGACCATGTCGGACACCGAGCGCGAGGCGCTGGAGGCGGGTGATGTGTGGTGGGATGCCGACCTGTTCACCGGCAATCCCGACTGGGACAAGCTGCTGGCGGTCAAACCGGCGAAGCTGACCGCGGAAGAGCAGGCGTTCATGACCGGCCAGGTCGATGAGCTCTGCGCCATGGTCGACGACTGGCAGATCAACTGGGAGCTGCGCGACCTGCCGCCCGAGGTCTGGGACTTCATCAAGCGCGAAAAATTCTTCGGCATGATCATCCCGAAGGAGTTCGGCGGCCTCGGCTTCTCGCCCTACGCGCATTCCGAAGTGGTGCGCAAGATATCGTCGCGTTCGGCCACCGCCGCAGTGACCGTGATGGTGCCCAATTCGCTCGGGCCGGGCGAGTTGCTGATGAAGTTCGGCACCGACGCGCAGCGAAGCCACTGGCTGCCCCGCCTTGCCGACGGCACCGATATTCCCTGCTTCGGCCTGACCAGTCCGGAAGCCGGCTCCGATGCGGCGTCGATGATCGACACCGGCATCATCTGCAAGGGGACCTTCGAGGGCCGCGACGTCCTTGGCCTGCGCCTCAACTGGCACAAGCGCTACATCACGCTGGGTCCGGTCGCGACCCTGCTGGGTCTTGCCTTCAAGGCCTATGATCCCGACCACCTGATCGGCTCAGAGGACGAACTCGGCATCACCGTGGCGCTGATCCCGACGCATCTTCCCGGCGTCGAGATTGGCCGCCGCCATCTGCCGTCGATGCAGGTGTTCCAGAACGGCCCGAACCGCGGCCGCGACGTCTTCATTCCGATGGACTACATCATCGGCGGGCAGGCGCGTATCGGCCAGGGCTGGAAGATGCTGATGAGCGCGCTGGCGGCCGGCCGCGGCATCTCGCTGCCGTCACTGTCCGCGGCGGGTGCGGCCTATGCGGCCCGCACCACCGGCGCCTATGCGCGGGTGCGCGAGCAGTTCAACGTGCCGATCGGCAAGTTCGAGGGCATCGAGGAGCCGCTGGCGCGTATCGCCGGCACCGCCTATCTGCTCGACGCAGCACGCCGGCTGACCTGCGCGGCGCTCAACCAGGGGCATCATCCGGCGGTGATCTCCGGCATCATGAAGCTGCATGCTACCGAGCGGCTGCGCATCGCCATCGACGACGCCATGGATATTCACGCCGGCAAGGCGGTGATCGATGGCCCGCAAAACTATCTCGGCAACCTGTATCGCTCGGTGCCGGTGGGCATCACCGTCGAAGGCGCCAACATCCTCACCCGCAACTTGATCATCTTCGGCCAGGGCGCCACCCGCGCACACCCCTATCTGCTGCAGGAAATGAATGCGCTCGGCGATCCCGACAAGGCCAGAGGCCTTGCGGCGTTCGACACCGCGTTCTGGAAGCATGTCGGCCATAGTGTCACCACGCTGTTCCGCGCCTGGGGTCGTAGCTGGACCGGCGGCGCGATCGCGCCGGCGCCCAATGCCGGCGATGCCACCATGTTCTATCGCCAGTTGTCGCGCTATTCAGCGGCATTCGCGCTATCGGCCGACATGGCGCTGCTGACCATGGGCGGCGCGCTGAAGCGCAAGGAAATGCTGTCGGCGCGGTTCGGCGATATTCTGTCCGAATTGTATCTGCTGTCCGCAGCCTTAAAGCGCTTCGAGGACGAGGGTCGCCAGCAGATCGATTTTGCAGCGCTGGAATGGTGCATGCATTCCGGCTTCCGCACCATCGAGAACCGTTTCGCCGAGATTCTCGCCAACTTCCCCAACCGATTTGTCGCCGGTATATTGAAATTCGTTGTGCAGCCGTTCGGCGCGCGCGTGCTGGGGCCGTCCGACTTGACCACGCGGCTCTGCGCGCTGTTGATCATGGAGCCCGGCTCCGCGCGCGATCGGCTCACGCCGGACCTGTCACATGTCGATGACGATCGCGGCCTGGCCCGGCTCGAAAAGGCCTTCATGCTGGTGACATCAGCGGAGGATATTGCACGGCGCATGCGCACGGCAAAGCTTCGCAGCTGGAAGGATGCAGTGGCCAAGGGCGTGATCACCCAGAGCGAAGGTGAGCAGATCGCTGCTGCGCAGGCTGCAACGGCTGCGGTGATCGAAGTCGACGACTTTGCGCCGGAAGCGCTTTCGCCGGGCTACAAGAAACCCGCCGAAGTGCACCAGTTCTTTCAGGAGCTCGGTGAGCAGAGGGCAGCAAGCTGATGGCGCGTCCGGTTTATATTATCGACGGCAGCCGCACGCCGTTCCTCAAGGCGCGCAACGGTCCCGGGCCGTTCACGCCGGTCGATCTCGCCGTGCAATGCGGCCGCCCGCTGCTGGCGCGGCAGCCCTTTGCGCCGGATGCATTCGACCAGGTGATCCTTGGCTGCGTCAACGTCATCGCGGACGAAATGAACCCCGCGCGCGTCGCGGCCCTGCGGCTGGGCATGGGCGAGGCGATGGTGGCTTTCACGGTGCAGATCAACTGCGGCTCCGGCATGCAGTCGATCGACACCGGTTACAGGTACATCCGCGAAGGCAGCGCTGACCTGATCCTGGCCGGCGGTGCCGAGGCGCTGAGCTACGCGCCGCTGGTCTGGCCGCAGCAGGGCGTGCGCTGGTTTGCGGGACTTGCCACGGCGAAGGGCATTCTCGGCAAGATGGCGGCGATCGCCAAAGCACGACCCGGCTATTTCAAACCGGTCATTGGTCTCGAGCGCGGCCTCACCGATCCGATCACCGATCTCAACATGGGGCAGACCGCCGAGATCGTCGGTCATCTGTTCGGCATCACCCGTGCGCAGTCCGACGCCTACGCCGTGGAAAGCCACAAGCGCCTCGCCCATGCGCAGGCCCAGGGCTGGCTCAAGGGCGAGGTCGAAACCGCCTTTGCGCGCGACGGAAAATTCTACGACCATGACGACGGTGTGCGGGCGGATTCCTCGGTCGACAAATTGTCGGCCTTGAAGCCGGTGTTCGAACGGCCGTGGGGGCAGGTCACCGCCGGCAATTCCAGCCAGATCACCGACGGCGCGTCGTGGACGGTCCTCGCATCGGAAGAGGCGGTCGCGAAACACGGCCTGACGCCGAAGGCCGTCATCGTCGACAGCCAGTGGTCGGCACTCGACCCCAGCATCATGGGGCTCGGTCCGGTGCTGTCATCCACCGAGCTCTTGAAGCGCAACCATCTCTCGCTGCAGGATATCGACACCTGGGAGCTGAACGAAGCCTTCGCGACGCAGGTGCTGGGCTGTCTGGCGGCATGGAATGACGACAAATTCTGCCGCGAAGTTCTTGGTCTCGACGGTGCGGCCGGCGAAATCGATCGCGCCAAGCTCAATGTCGATGGCGGTGCTATCAGCCTCGGCCATCCCGTGGGCACCTCCGGCAACCGCATCGTGCTGCATCTGGTTAATGCGATGAAGCGGCTTGGCGCCAGGCGGGGCATCGCTACCGAATGCATCGGCGGCGGTCTCGGCGGCGCCATGCTGATCGAAAGCGTATGAGGAACGGCATGGACAGCAAGATCATGGACGTTCTCGGCGACCGCTTGCTCGAACTCGGGCCAACGCCGGAGGCCGGCGCTTACAGAAACTTCAAACTCACTCGCGACGCCGACGGCATCGCTTGGCTGCTGTTCGATCGCGCCGGTGCCGGCGCCAATACTTTGTCGGCGGACGTGCTGGAGGAATTCGACACGGTGCTGACGGCCCTCGAAAGCCAGCGCCCGGCCGGCCTCGTCATTCGCTCCGCAAAGCCGGCCGGCTTCATCGCCGGTGCCGACGTCAACGAGTTTCGCGGCGCGACCGATGCTGCAGCTGTGGAGACCGAGATCGGGCGCGCACATGCGGTGATCGACCGCCTCGATGCAATGAAGATTCCCACCGTCGCCGTGATCCACGGCTTCTGTCTCGGCGGCGGCCTGGAAGTGGCGCTGGCCTGCCAGTCGCGCATCGCGATCGACGATGCGCGTTTCGGTTTTCCCGAGGTGATGCTTGGCCTGCATCCTGGCCTGGGCGGCACCGCGCGCCTTACGCAACTCGTCAATCCGATGCAGGCGATGACGCTGATGCTGACCGGCAAGACCATCGACGCGCGCAAGGCCAAAGCGCTCGGCCTGGTCGATGCGGTCACCCAGGAGCGCCATGTCCGCAATGCCGTCCGGGATGCCGTGTTCGGCCGGTTGAAGCGCGCTCGGCCGAGTCCGCTGAACGCGATCCTGAATTTCTCGCCGGTGCGCGGCTTCCTCGCGTCCCGCATGGTGGTCGAAGCCGGCAAGGCGGCGCCGCGTGAGCACTATCCGGCTCCCTATGCGCTGATTGCTTTATGGGAGAAGCACGGCGGCGACCGCGCCGCCATGCTGGCGGCGGAGAAGACCTCGTTCGCGCGGCTGATGGTGACGCCGACGGCGCAGAACCTGATCCGGGTCTTTTTCCTGCGCGAGCAGATGAAGAAGCTCGCCGGCCCCGGCAACACGATCAAGCATGTTCACGTCGTCGGCGCCGGCGCCATGGGCGGCGATATCGCCGCCTGGTGTGCCAACCAGGGCCTGCGCGTGACGCTGGCCGACATGAAGCCGGAGCCGATCGCCGGCGCCATCAAGCGTGCCGCCGACCTGTTCGGCAAGATCATCCGCAAGCGCACCGATGTGCGCGACGCGCTGGATCGCCTGATCCCGGACATGGACGGCGAGGGCGTGCGTTCCGCGGATCTGATCATCGAGGCGGTCAGCGAAAAGCTGGAACTGAAGCAGAAGGTCTATGCCGGCATCGAGCCGCGCATGAAGCCGGGCGCCATTCTGGCCACCAACACCTCCAGCATTCCGCTGGAAGACCTGCGCACCACGCTGACAAAGCCGGAGCGCCTGCTCGGGTTGCACTTCTTCAACCCGGTCTCGCGGCTGCAACTGGTCGAGGTGGTCAGCCACGACGGCGTCGACCCCGCTTTGCTGACGCAGGCACTGGCCTTTGTCGGGGCCATCGACCGGCTGCCGCTGCCGGTCAGAAGTTCGCCGGGCTTCCTCGTCAACCGCGCGCTGACGCCCTACATGCTGGAAGCCATGGTCATGCTCGACGAGAAGATCGACAAGGTCACCATCGATGCGGCGGCCGAGCAGTTCGGCATGCCGATGGGGCCGGTCGAACTGGCCGACCAGGTCGGGCTCGATATCTGCCTCGCGGTCGGCGACATGCTGCGCTCCAAGTTCGGCGACCTGCTGCCGCCGACCCCAGCTTGGTTGCGGGAAAAAGTGGCCAAAGGCGAACTCGGCCGCAAGACGGGCAGGGGCTTCTACGTCTGGAAGGACGGCAAGGCCGACAAGACGGCGCCGGCGGAGGTCGCCAAGCCAACCCCGGAAATGATCGACCGCCTGATTCTACCGATGTCGAACGTCTGCGTTGCCTGTCTGCGCGAGGGCATTGTCGACAATGCCGACGTGGTTGACGGCGCCATGATCTTTGGAACCGGCTATGCGCCGTTCCGCGGCGGCCCGCTGAACTATGCGCGGGAGCGCGGCAAGGAAAACGTGGTGGTCAAATTGCACGATCTGGCCGAGAAGTTCGGCCATCGCTTTACGCCGGATGCCGGCTGGGAGAATTTCACATGACTCAATTTGCGGCAGGTGGCGCCCATGTCTGAGCCAGCGGCGACGCCGGCGGTCGATCCGACGACGGAACCCAACGGCGATCTGACGATTCGCACGCTGGCCATGCCGGCCGACACCAACGCGAATGGCGATATCTTCGGCGGCTGGCTGCTCAGCCAGATGGACATCGGCGGCGGCATCTTCGCCTCCAAGACCGCGAAGTCGCGCACCGTGACCGTGGCCATCGACGCGATGAATTTCCGCAAGGCAGTGTTCGTCGGCGATGTCGTTTCGGTCCATGCCACGCTGGTGCGAATCGGCCGAACGTCGATCACCGTGCATATCGAGGCGTGGGTGCTTCGGCGCAACGAAAGCCACTCGATCCTGGTGACCGATGGCCATTTTACTTATGTCTCGATCGACGATCACGGCCGCCCCCAGACCATCAAGCGGGAGGGTCGGTCTTTGTCAGCCTGATCGCCTTCGGAACCTTTGCGTACCGTTCCCGTTGGTGGCCCGGATTATGCATTTACGTTTCGTATACGGGGGCCGCCATGTCAGACACCTATATCATCGAAGTCAGTTCGCAGGCCGCGGGAATTGTCGTTCGTGATCCCGAGGGGTACCGGTTCTTCGCCGCGTCACATCGTTTCAACCCCATGGAGGGGCAGCTGTTTCGCAATGCGCGCGAAGCCGAGCGCGCCGCCTTCCTGTTCGCCAGCCAGGGCTTCCCCGCAGCCGCGGCAGTCACCGCGGCCTGAGCAGCCAAACTGTCTTCCTGCCCTTTCCTGCTGAGGGGAAGGAAGCAAGTCGGCATGGCCCGCCGCGTTGACGAGCGCTGGCAACCGCCTCACCATGGCCGCCTCATCAGAGGTGCATCGTGACCGGACTCTCTCACCGCCAGACAGAAATTCTGAATATTGCCCGTGCCACCGGCCGGGTGATGGTCGACGATCTGGTCCGCCGCTTCGAGGTGTCGGCACAGACGATCCGCAAGGATCTCAACGACCTCTGCGACCATCGTTCGCTGACGCGGATTCACGGCGGCGCGATCATCGCCTCAGGCGTGGAAAACCTCGCTTACGAGGCGCGCCGCTTTGTAGCAGCCGAGGAAAAGCGCGCGATCGGCATTGCGGCGGCGGCGCAGATTCCCAACGGCAGTTCGCTGTTCATCAATATCGGTACCACCACCGAGGAGGTCGCTAATGCGCTGACGGCGCATGAGGACCTGCTGGTGATCACCAACAACCTCAACGTCGCGATGATGCTGTACCGCCATCCGCGCATCGAGGTGATCGTCGCCGGCGGCACGGTGCGACGTTCGGACGGTGCGGTGATCGGCTCCACCGCCATCGGCCTGATCGGGCAGTTCAAGGTCGACTACGCCATCATCGGCGCCTCGGCGATCGACGAGGAGGGCGCGTTGCTGGATTTCGACTACCGCGAGGTACAGGCCGCGCAGGCGATCATCGCCAACGCCCGCAGCGTCATGCTGGTGGCCGACTCGACCAAACTGCGGCGCACCGCGGCGGTGCGCATCGCCCATCTCAGCCAGATCCAGACCTTCGTCACCGATGTTGCCTTGCCGGCCGGGCTGCAGGCGATCTGTCAGGCCCGCGGCATCCAGGTCATCGAAGCGCTGCCAGGCCCGATAGGGGAACTCGACAACCCCGAAATCGGCTCCTCCCCCGCCCCCGAAAAAGCGGGCTAGCTCTCAAAAAGGGCAGTTGCTTTCGTTTTTGGTTGTGATTTAATCCAATCCGAAAGCCAATCGCTGAATGCGAAGATGATGCCTCCTGAAGGGCATCAGACCGATTGGCCCAGGGGGAGCTCGGGTGGGTCAGGTTTTCGACCTCGCTATTATCGGTGGCGGCGTCAACGGCTGCGGCATTGCCCGCGATGCCGTGGGCCGGGGTAATTCCGTTTTTCTTTGCGAAATGAACGATTTGGCCAGCGGGACCTCGTCCTGGTCGACCAAGCTTGTGCATGGCGGGCTGCGCTATCTGGAATATTACGAGTTCCGGCTGGTGCGCCACGCGCTGATGGAGCGCGAAATCCTCTGGCAGATCGCGCCGCACATCATCCGGCCGCTGCGTTTCGTGCTGCCGCATCATTCGGGGCTGCGGCCGGCCTGGTTTCTCCGGCTCGGCCTGTTTCTCTATGACCATATCGGCGGCCGCAAACTTCTGCCGCCGACCCGCACCCTCGACCTTGCTCATGACGAGTTCGGCAAGCCGCTGGCGTCCGGCCGCTTCCGCCGGGGGTTCGAATATTCCGATTGCTTCGTCGACGATGCCCGCCTGGTGGTGCTGACTGCGCGCGACGCCGCCGACCGCGGCGCCGATATCCGCACCCGCACAAAGGCCACCGAGATCCGGCAGGTCGACGGAATCTGGCAGGTCACCGTCGAGGATACGGCGAGCGGCGAGCGCAGCACGATCCGCGCCCGTGCGCTGGTCAACGCGGGCGGTCCCTGGGTCGAGAACATTCTGGCCTCAGGCGCCGGTGTCAATGCCAAAGCAAAGGTGCGGCTGGTGCAGGGCTCGCACATCGTGGTCCCCAAACTCTATGCCCACGACCGTGCCTACATCTTTCAGAACGCCGACAATCGCATCGTCTTCGCGATTCCCTATCAGGACGATTTCACCCTGATCGGCACCACCGATATCGACTATCACGGCGATCCGGCGAAGGTGAAAATCTCCGCCGAGGAGATCAGCTATCTCTGCACATCCGTCAGCGAATATCTGGCTCAGCCGGTCAAGCCGGAGGACGTGGTGTGGACCTATTCCGGCGTTCGGCCGCTGTATGACGACGGCGCCAGCGAGGCCAAGGCGGCCACGCGCGATTACGTGTTCGAGCTCGACCTGCCCAGCGGCGCGCCGCTGCTGTCGATTTACGGCGGCAAGATCACCACCCACCGCCGGCTTGCCGAAGAAGCGCTGCAAAAGCTGGCGCCCTGGCTCACCGGCACCAAGGCGCCGGAAGGCTGGACCGCGACGGCGCCGCTGCCCGGCGGCGACTTCGACGTCTCGGCGGTGGATGCGCTGATCGCGGAGCTGCGGCGCGACTATTCGTTCCTGACGCCGGCCCACGCGAACCGGCTGGTGCATGCCTATGGCACGCGCGCGCAGAAATTGCTCGGGCAGGCGGGATCGATGGCGGATCTCGGCCAGGACTTCGGCGCCACATTGACGGAGGCCGAAATCAGATACTTGATAGACAACGAGTGGGCGCTGACGGCGGACGACATCGTGTGGCGGCGGTCCAAGCTCGGCCTGCGTCTATCAGCGGCGGAGATCGCGGTGCTGGATGCCTGGCTTGCTGTCCGTGGTGACGCGCCCGGACCTGCATTGCGAGCAGCGAGAGTGCAGACATGAGCATCACCCTTGACCATGTCTCGCGAGCCGTGGATGGCATTCCGACCATCCGCGACGTCTCGCTGACGCTCGAACGAGGTACTCTGAGCGTCCTGCTCGGCCCAACGCTTGCCGGCAAGACGTCGATCATGCGGCTGCTCGCCGGCCTGGACAAGCCGACCCAGGGTCGCGTCATCGTCGATGGCAAGGATGTCACCGGCTTCGACGTGCGCAAGCGCTCGGTGGCCATGGTCTATCAGCAATTCATCAACTATCCCTCGCTGACGGTCTACGAGAACATCGCCTCGCCGCTGCGCGTCCAGGGCAAGTCGAAGGCGGAAATCGAAAGCCGCGTGCGCGAGGCCGCGAAGCTTCTGAAGCTCGAACCCTATCTCGACCGCACCCCGCTGCAGCTGTCCGGCGGCCAGCAGCAGCGCACCGCCATTGCCCGCGCGCTGGTCAAGGGCGCGGACCTCGTGCTGCTCGACGAGCCGCTCGCCAATCTGGACTACAAGCTGCGCGAGGAACTGCGCACCGAGCTGCCACGCATTTTCGAGGAATCCGGCGCGATATTTGTCTACGCCACGACGGAGCCGTCCGAGGCGCTGTTGCTTGGCGGCCGCACTGTGTGCCTGTGGGAAGGCGAGGTGCTGCAGATTGGCGACACATCGAAGGTCTATCGCCGTCCCGAGACCATCAAGGTCGCCGAGGTGTTTTCCGATCCGCCGCTCAACGTGGTTGCCATCGAGAAGAAGAACGGCGCGGTGCAGTACGCCGGCGGCGGGCAGGCCCCGGCCAGTGGGCTCTATGCGGCCTTGAGCGACGGCGCCTACCGCGTCGGTTTCCGTGCGCACCAGCTTGAACTGGCCAACGGCATCGCCGGCCGCCACGCTTTTCCCGCCACCGTGACGGTGACCGAAATCACCGGCTCGGAAAGCTTCGTGCATCTGAAGCGCGACGCCTCCAACTGGGTGGCGGTGCTGCAGGGCGTGCACGAATTCGCGCCGGGCGATGTTCTCGATGCGGTGCTCGATCCGGACAACCTCTTCATTTTCGATGCGGGCGGACGACTGGTCGCGGCGCCAGCGGCGACGAGGAACTAGCGTCATGGCCCGCATCGATCTGGTCGATCTCGCGCAGTCCTACGGCGGCCCCGATGCCGCCCTGGATTCCTTTGCGCTAAAACCGGTCTCCATGACCTGGCGGCAGGGCGGCGCCTATGCGCTGCTCGGCCCGTCCGGCTGCGGCAAGACCACACTGCTCAATCTGATTTCCGGCATCGTCACGCCGACCCGCGGCAAGATCCTGTTCGATGGCGTCGACATCACGCCGCTATCGACACAGAAGCGCAATATCGCCCAGGTATTCCAGTTTCCCGTCATCTACGACACCATGACGGTGGGACAAAATCTGGCCTTTCCGCTGAAGAATCGCGGCGTGCCGAAGCCCGAAATCGACAGGCGCGTGGCCGAGATCGCCGATCTGCTCGACCTCACGCCTTGGCTCAACCGCAAGGCGACGCGGCTGACCGCGGATGCCAAGCAGAAGATCTCGCTCGGCCGCGGCCTCGTGCGCTCAGACGTTGCCGCAGTACTGTTCGACGAGCCGCTGACGGTGATCGATCCCGCGCTGAAATGGGAGTTGCGCTCCAAGCTGAAGGCGCTGCATCGCGCGCTGGATCTGACGATGATCTACGTCACCCACGACCAGACCGAGGCGCTGACCTTCGCGGATACGGTGGTGGTGATGCATGACGGCCGCGTCGTGCAGGCCGGCACCCCGGAAGAGCTGTTCGACCGTCCGGCGCATACGTTCGTCGGCTATTTCATCGGCTCGCCCGGCATGAACATCGTGCCGGCCGTCGTCGGCGGGCGGGAAGCCCGCATCGATGGCCACACCATCGCGCTGCAGCGCAGCTATGATCACCTGCCGGCTGGCGCAAAAATCGAGGTCGGCGTGCGCCCGGAATTCGTCCATGTCGCGGCGCCGGCGCCGGGACGGTTGTCGGCAACCATCGAGCGGATCGACGATCTCGGTCGCGTGCGCTTTGCGCGGGTGCGGGTCGGCGACGCCAAGTTTGCGGCGCGGGTGCCGGCGGACTTTTCGATCCCGGGCAACGAGGCCGGTCTGGTGTTCGATCCTGCGCGCGTTCACATCTATGCCGACAGCCAGCTCGTCGAGGGGGCCGTCTGATGGACAAGACCATCAACCACAAGGCCTGGTTCCTGGTACTGCCGGTATTCCTGGTGGTGGCGTTCTCCGCGGTGCTGCCGCTGATGACCGTGGTCAACTATTCGATCCAGGACACGTTCGGCAACAATCAGTTCTTCTGGAACGGCGCCGGCTGGTTCAAGGAATTGCTCGATCCAAGCTCGGATCTCGGGCAGCGCTTCTTTGCCTCGCTGTGGCGCAATCTGGCCTTCTCGGCGATCATCCTGGCCATCGAGGTGCCGCTTGGCATCATCGTCGCGCTGTCGATGCCGCGCGAAGGCTGGCGCGTCGCCGCCTGCCTGGTGATCATGGCGCTGCCGCTGCTGATTCCCTGGAATGTGGTCGGCACCATCTGGCAGATCTTCGGGCGTCCGGACATTGGCCTGCTCGGCTATACGCTCAACCACATGGGCATGGACTATAATTACGTTTCCAACGAATTCGATGCCTGGGCCACCGTGATCGTGATGGACGTCTGGCACTGGACCAGCCTTGTGGCGTTGCTCTGCTATGCCGGCCTGAAGTCGATCCCCGACGCCTATTACCAGGCGGCGCAGATCGACGGCGCGTCGCGCTGGGCCGTATTCACCGCAATCCAGCTTCCCAAGCTCAACCGTGTGCTGCTGATCGGCGTGCTGTTGCGCTTCATGGACAGCTTCATGATCTACACCGAACCCTTCGTCGTCACCGGTGGCGGCCCGGGCAACTCGACCACTTTCGTTTCCATCGAACTGGTCAAGATCGCGCTCGGCCAGTTTGACCTCGGCAAGGCGGCGGCGCTCTCGCTGGTCTACAACCTGATCATCCTGATCGTGTGCTGGGTGTTCTACACCGTAATGACCAATGCGGGCGTCGATCACGGCAACAAGGAAGGAGCGGTCTGATGCATTCGATCCCGGGCCGTCGCCTGATCCTGTCGCTGTACCTCGTCTTCCTGATGCTGCCGATCTACTGGCTGGTCAATATGAGCTTCAAGACCAATGGCGAGATCGTCTCGACCATGACGCTGTGGCCGCACGAGCCGACCATTGCCAATTACATGCGGATCTTCACCGACGAGAGCTGGTATTCCGGCTACCTCAATTCGCTGAAATACGTGGTGATCAATACGATCATCTCGATCTCCTTCGCGCTGCCGGCGGCGTACGCGTTCTCGCGCTACCGCTTCCTCGGCGACAAGCATCTGTTCTTCTGGCTGCTGTCCAACCGGATGGCGCCGGCTGCGGTCTATGCGCTGCCGTTCTTCAATCTGTATTCGGCGATCGGCCTGTTCGATACGCCGTGGGCGGTGGCGCTGGCGCATTGTCTGTTCAATGTGCCGCTGGCCGTCTGGATCCTGGAGGGCTTTGTCTCGGGCGTGCCGCGCGAGATCGACGAGACCGCGTTTCTCGATGGCTATTCGTTTCCGAAATTCTTCGTCAAGATCCTGGTGCCGCTGATTGCTTCGGGCATCGGCGTGGCCGCGTTCTTCTGCTTCATGTTTTCCTGGGTCGAGCTGCTGCTGGCGCGGACGCTGACCTCGGTCAATGCCAAGCCGATCGCCGCGGTGATGACCCGCACAGTCTCCGCCGCCGGCATGGATTGGGGCCTGCTCGCCGCCGCCGGGGTGCTGACCATCATTCCGGGCGCGCTGGTGATCTGGTTCGTCCGCAACTATATCGCCCGCGGCTTTGCGCTGGGGAGGGTGTGAGGATGATGATGTCTAACCCAGGCACCGCTCTTTCCTTCACCTCTCCCCTCCGGGGAGAGGTCGGCGCGCAGCGCCGGGTGAGGGGGCCTGCTCTACATGGCGTGGAGCGCCCCCTCACCCTGGCCCTCTCCCCGGAGGGGAGAGGGAACCTGGCGGCGCTTGTGGCTGTCAACGTCGCAAGAAGGGGCAGCTAGCCATGGAAAACATTGCGTGGATGGCCTGGACCCCGCCGACCGCAATCTTTTTTGCGCTGCTGGCGACGACACTGGGCACGATGACCTGGCTCGCAGTGGCCTATCCCGAGGCCGAGCGGATCGGCATCCTGCACATTCCCACCACCCGGGGCGACCGCCTGTTCGTGTCGCTGATCGTGGCGGCCGTTGTCCATCTGTTGTGGATCGGCTTTGTCGGGACCGACCCGATCGCCACGCTTCCCATCGGGGAAGAGGGACTTGGGATTTCGAGCCTGTGGCTCGCGACGCTGATTTCGCTGGTTCTGGCCGTCGGCATTTTCCGCACGGTCTGAACCACGAAGACGACCAGGAGCGGGATCAACCCGGGCCTGCAAGAATGTTGCAACGGAGGAAGCAAATGACACACCCGACAAGACAACGCAGTCGTGTCCCCACGGCGCGCTTGATGATGACCAGCGCCGCGGCACTGATCGCCGGATCGATCACGCTGGCAGCGCCGGCCTTCGCCGACGATGCCGCGGCGCAGAAGTGGATCGACAGCGAGTTCCAGCCATCGACGCTGTCCAAGGCCGATCAGTTGAAGGAGCTGCAGTGGTTCGCGAAAGCCGCCGAGCCGTTCAAGGGCATGGAGATCAATGTCGTCTCCGAAACCCTGACGACGCATGAATATGAATCCAAGACGCTGGCCAAGGCGTTCTCTGAGCTGACCGGCATCAAGCTCAAGCACGACCTGATCCAGGAAGGCGACGTGGTCGAGAAGCTGCAGACCCAGATGCAGTCCGGCAAGAACGTCTATGACGGCT
>LNAP01001150.1_pt1 | contig 29075 bp, 32 predicted proteins | sample 602601 | NCBI WGS metagenome assembly LNAP01 (sample SAMN02440304, study PRJNA202911) | soil metagenome | biome: Subtropical and temperate rainforests or woodlands; isolation source: soil samples (1 kg each in a 20% v/v slurry with milli Q water) were... ... | reverse complement strand
CACTTTCTGGTTCGCCAGCAGCGTCAGCACGTCGGCCAGACCGTCGCGGGAATAGGTCACGGCCTCCTTGTCGGCGAGATAGCCTGTGACATTGGCCTCCGACGGCCAGGCGAACAGCACCGGCGCGGCATCGATGCCGGCATCAGCCGCCATCTGCGCCAGCGCGAACAGCGATTCCTGGAAGTTGGTGTTGTAGCCATGAATGAAGACGCCAGTTTCGCCCCTGCCTGTCTTCCGCCGCGCCTCGACCCCTCGCGCGAAGCTCGCGCGGTCCAGCACGCGCTGCTCGACCGTGACAAAGCTCCTGGCGGGGTTGGGCGTGCCCCTCGGCCATTCGACCTTGCCGGGCTGGTGGCCGGGCGGGATCGAGATGCGGAATTCGGCATAGTTCAGCTGCGCCGCGCGCCCGGAGGTGAAGACGTTGCTATCCGGGGTTTCCCGCGTGCGGGTGCTGGCGACATAGATGGTGACGATGCGTGCGCCCTCGGCCGTCTCGGGTATCGGCACCAGAACCTCCGGTCCCGGGCGCGGCGCACATGCGGCGGCCAGCAATATCAGCAGCGGCAGGAAGGTGAGGCGCCGTAGCGTCTCGTCGCCGCGCGGGGCTGACGTGTGTCGAGAACGGCTCATGTCACTTCCACGTCCAGTGTCACCATGCCTGCAACGGCATGGGCGATGAAGATGTAGGCCGGAGACGCGATCCCCGACAATGCAGCCTGAACGATTATATCGAGTGGAGATGGAGGGGCAGTTGGCGGGCCGTGCGGGAACCGGATGAGAGCTATGTCTACGCCATAGCTCTCTAACCCGCGCTACGACCCTCCTTAATTATAAGGATGGACATCATTCGGTAAAACCGCCGTTGAGTGGAGTAGCGCAGGGTTTTTCTATCCTGGCCGCATCGCTCTGAAGAAACTAGGGGTATGAATCGCGCAACTGACGTTGCGCAAAAAGCGAGGTGATTGCGCATTGACTTGTTTGATTGCGCGGTACAGGTTTCGCGCAACTAAGGAGTCTCTATGGCGCGACCCATACCAGAAGCGGATCTGCAAGCCATCGAGGCCGCCGTCGCGCTGCACTTCGACGGCGCGTCGGCGGCGCAGACGCACTCACCGCGCCAGGCCCGCGGCGCACGCTACAGTACCGTCTGCGTGCGCTCGTCAACGCGGGTCGTCTCCGGCTGACAGGGGATGGACGCGCCGCTCGCTATCATATTGGCAACGATAATCGGCTCGCTGCTGCCGCTGACGCCGAGCGGACCGACATCGTTCCGCTATCGCCGGAAGGTCAACGCGTGCGGGCCTATGTCCGACAGCCTGTCGCAGCACGTCGCCCGGTCGGTTACGACCGCGCGTTTCTTGATCGCTACCGCCCTAACAGCGCCTTCTATCTGACGTCGGAGGATCGCGCGCGGCTGGCCGCAGTCGGCAATCCGCAGATCGAAGCGGCGCCCGCCGGCACTTATGCAAAGAAAATCCTAAGCCGCCTGCTGATCGACCTTGCGTGGAATTCGAGCCGGCTTGAGGGAAACACCTATTCGCTGCTCGACACGCGCCGTTTGCTTGATTTTGGCGAGGCGGCTGAGGGTCGAGGCCAGCGAGAAGCGCAGATGATCTTCAACCACAAGGACGCGATCGAGTTTCTCATCGCCTCCGCCGACGAGATCGGGTTCAACCGCTATACAGTGCTCAACCTGCACGCGCTGCTCGCCAACAACCTCCTGGCCGATCCGACTGCGGTCGGTCGCTTACGGCATGTCATGGTCGGCATCGACGGCTCGACCTTCCACCCCCTCGAAATTCCGGGACTGCTCGAAGAGTGTTTCGATCAGCTCCTGGCGACTGCGGCGGCCATCGAGGACCCTTATGAGCAAGCGTTCTTCGTCATGGTTCAACTGCCCTATCTTCAGCCGTTCGATGACGTGAATAAGCGGGTATCGCGGCTCGCGGCGAACATCCCGCTTATCAAGGCCAATCTGACCCCCTTGTCGTTCACCGATGTGCCCAGCGATCTCTACACCCAGGCGAGGCTCGGTGTGTATGAGATGAACGACACCGCGCTGTTGCGCGACGTGTTCCTCTGGGGCTATGAGCGCTCGGCAGCTCGCTATGGGGCGGTTGGGCAATCGCTGGGCGAACCGGACCCGTTCCGGCTGCGCTACCGCGAGGCGCTGCGCGAGATCATTGGTGACATCGTGCGCGGGCAGATGGATCGCAAGGCCGCGCGCGCATCTCGCGGCAAGCGCGCGCGACATGATCCCGGCGGTCGATCAGGATCAATTCATGGAGATCGCCGAAACGGAACTCCTCGGTCTCCACGAAGGCAACTTCGCACGATACCAAGTCCGTCCAACCGAGTTCGCGGCGTGGCAAGCAGTCTGGAACCCGGAATATCCGCTGCGGCTGAGTAATTTTAAAGCGGGGATAAAGCGTGCGTGAAGCATTACGAGATCGATTTATTGGAATTTTGACGGACTTCGGCGGATCTGCCGGAAACAGACATGGGCTGCCAGAGTCGATGGCGGGCATCCTGTACGTTCTTCTCGACCTGCCCCTTCTCCCAGCCTGAGGCAGGATTGCAGAATTCGGCTTCGAACAGGAAGTGGCTCACCATGGCCAAGAAACGGATGTTGACCTGGCGCTGCTTGCCGCGCCCAACCTTGTCGACGGCGGCCCTCATATTGTCGTAGATGCCCCGCCACGGCACGCCGCCCAGCACCCGGAAGGCGTGATTATGGGCGTCGAACAGCATCTCGTGGGTCTGGAGCGGGTAGGCTCGAAGCGTGGCATGAAAACATCAATGTAGAGATCGCGCATGGCGACGACGTAGGTACGCTCGATGCTTTACGGATCGAAATTCTGCCTGGTGGCCGCGACATCGCCGAGTTGGCGCAACGCGGCCGCCAAGGGTTGGCGCAGGCTTTCGGCCAGGGGCGTCGGCAGCATGCGATCACCGATGCTGACTAGGATTTCGTCGCCGTAGTGCTGCCTGAGCTCCTTCAGCGTATGGCTGATCGCCGGTTGGGTCAGTCCAAGCCTGCGCGCCGTCTCTCGGACACGCTATGGGTGGCGAGCAGAACGTCGAGAACGACCAGATGGTTGGGCGCTAGTGGATTGATCGGGACAAAAGAGTCCGGGGTGGGATTCCGCGCGCGGCGCGGCATCGTGCGAGTCTGCGGGATGCGTACTGGCGTTGTCGTCCATCTGAGCCCAACAGATCGTAAGCGACTGCGGTCGATCGTTGACGACCGGAACAGCCTGCAGAAGCATGTTTGGCGCGCCCGGATCGTGCTAGCCACGGCCGATGGCGTGGGCACAGTGGAGATCATGCGGACGGCGGGGGTCAGCAAGACCGCTGTCTGGCGCTGGCAGGCGCGGTTCTTGTTCTGACCCCATGTTCGAAGATTTCAAGGACAGTCTTAAGGTTGCCCAAGCGTACTTTGATCTTGAGGACGATGACGCGTTCGACGAGCTCTACAATCAGCTGGATGCCCACATCGGGGAACTCGAAGCCGGGGGCTTCATCAGACACTTCGGGGGGAATCCTAAGTCGATGGATAAGTCGGCAGCACCTCCTCGGCCAGCGCCGGCGTGATTTTTCACGACGTCGACGAATAGGCCGCTCAGCACGCGCCGCGTAAGACCGGGAGGGCCGTAACCGTGATGGAACTTACGGATTCCACGATGACCAAATTTCTATAATTTAGAGATTCTGACTGGATTGATAATTTAGAACCTGTAGGTTATAAGATATAGATGAGGATATAACCCATGAGTTTCACCCGGAAAGACCTGAGGAGCCTAGGACGTTGGGCACTGGACATCCAGCTCAAGCCGCTACGCGATATGGATCCCCTAATCCGCCCGGACCGCGGATGGATCAAGGCGATCCGTGAAGCTGTTGGCATGACTACCGGCCAGTTCGCCAAACGTCTCGGCGTGTCTCAGCCACGAGTCGCCGCCTTAGAGAAGGCGGAAGCCGACGGTGTGGTGACGCTGAAGAGCCTCCGCCAGGCCGCCGAGGCGCTGGAGTGCGATTTTGTCTATGCCCTGGTGCCCAGGAAACCGCTTGAACAAGTCGTCAAGGATCGTGCGCGCGATGTTGCTGAGCGCCAGCTCGCGCGAACCGACCAAACCATGCGCCTGGAGAACCAAGCCGTGAGTAAGTCACGCATGGTCCGCGCCCGCAACGAATTGGCGGAGGAGCTCCTGCGCATCGATCGGCGACTTTGGGCGGAGGAATGAGCGACCCCCTGATTGACGCGGACGACGACGCGGCCACACCCCTGACGCCGGAGGAACGTCACGAGCTCATCCCCAGCTACATCACTACTCGCGATCAGCTGAACGAAGTCGAGCAGCTCGGCATTGCTGCGGCTGATCGCTGGGCCTTCAGCCGCAGACGTAAGGTTCTCGACGAGGATTTCCTCTACCGGCTGCATAAGCGGATGTTCGGCGATGTCTGGAAATGGGCCGGCGCCCCTCGGACTACCGAGCGCAATATTGGAGTCGAGGCCATCCAGATCGGCGTGCAATTGCGCCAGCTGCTGGATGATGTCCGTTACTGGATCGAGCATGCGACCTTCCCGCCGGACGAAATCGCGCTGCGCTTCCACACCCGGCTGACCTGGATCCATCCCTTCCCGAATGGCAACGGCCGCCACGCCCGCCTGGCGGCCGATCTATTGGTCGTGTCGCTTGGTGGCCCGCGGTTCTCCTGGGGTGGCGCCTCGCTGGTCGCCGCGGATGAGATGCGTCGCGCCTACATTGCGGCCGTCCGTGCCGGCGACCTACACGAGTTTGCACCGCTGCTGGACTTCGCGCGCTCATGAGGCGACGCCATGCTTAGTGGCATGGTACCCGCTACGCGACCCTGACGGGCCGCAGGTGGCTGGCAGCGCGGTCAAGATAGACCGTGTCAATGGACGATAGTGCTGACGACGAGATTGAGGCCAGACGCGCGGAATGCCTGGCTCTCGAATGACCGGTCACGGATTTCTCCGCGCTCGTGGAAGAACACCGCGCGTTTGAGCTTGTGCGCTGCCTCGCCCTTGTTGATATCGGCTTGGCACCGCCGGCACAAGACCGGGCTCGAATACCATTCAATCATGAACAGTGATCGCTCGATCCGGCCAAGTTCCCGCAGCGCCTTGGCCAACTTGTCGCTTTGCAGTAAAATATGAGAATCTAGAGGCTTCTATGAGGTCCGAGTGGACAAGCGGAGCCGCAAGTTCGACATCGGACCTCATTGCAAGCCGGATTGAACGAAGCCGCGGGACTGTCTGGCGCTATGGGGATTGTAGCCCGAAGGGGCGGTCGCGATCATCGTCGCCGGGCTGATGAAGGGCATTTGCGATACGGCAACGGCGAAGGATGGCACGGCGAACAACTGAATCTCGATGGCCTTCATCGCGGAATTTGCCGCGGCGTCTTCTATCGCTGTCCCGGGTGCTCGCGCTCCTACGCAGAGGGTCAAAGGCCGGGGTGCCGGCGCACGTGGCGACGGATGCGGAGCATGGTGATGAGGACGCGCGAGGCGCGATCATGAGGTGTCGTTCCAGAACGAGCTCGGCGGCCCCTGTCCGCACCGCCAGATGGCGAGCGTGATCATCGGTCCACACCACAGCATGGGCAGCGATGCGCTGCCGCAAGGGGTTCAGCCGCGGCGCTCTTGGCATCCGCTTCGAGGTTGTGTTCCCGCGGCTTGGCCAACAGCCTCCGGCACAAGTCGAGCTTGGTAGCGCGATGACCATTGGCGAGGAAGCCATAGTGGCGGATGCGATGGAAGCCGTCCGGCAGCGTGTGAAGCAGGAAGCGGCGGATGAACTCGTGGGTATCGAGCGCCAGGAGCTTTACCTTGCCGCTATGACGATAATCTCTCCAGCGGAATGTCACCCGGCCGTCGGCCATGCTGACGAGCCGTGAGTTGGCTATGGCAACGCGGTGAGTATAGCGACCGAGATAGGCCAGCACTTGCATTGGCCCGCCGAATGGCGGCTTGGCGTAGACTACCCATTCGAGGCGACGGACCTCGGCAACCTGGCGGCCGAAGGCCATGGGCGCCGCCAGGTGGGCGAGATCACCGAAGAAGCTCAGCCTGCCCGCGTCGAAGGCGGCCCGCAGTTCCTCCAGAAAGAGTCGGCGAAACAGCCGCGACAGAACACGCACCGGCAGGAAGAAGCCTGGCCGACATGAGATCCAGCGTGTGCCATCGAGAGAGATGCCGCCGCCCGGCACGATGCAATGGATGTGAGGATGGTAGTGCAGGTTCTGGCCCCAACTATGCAGCACCGAGATATGGCCGATCTCGGCACCTAGATGCTTGGGATCGGCGGTGATCGTGCGTTGCGTCTGGGCCGCTGCCTTAAACAGGATCGCGTAGAGCACCGCCTTGTTCTGGAAGGCGATCGAGGCCACCTCGGCCGGCAGCGTGAACACCACGTGGAAATAGGCAATCGGCAGAAGCTCGGCCTGCCGCGCAGCGAGCCAGTCCCGGCAGGCCTGGCCCTGGCACTTGGGGCAGTGCCGGTTGCGGCAGGAATTGTAGGCCACGCGGATCGTCCCGCAGGAACGGCAACCCTCGACATGACCGCCGAGTTCGGCGGTCCGGCACATCTCGATGGCGCTCATCGTGCGGCGCTCGACGCGTCCGAGACGGCCGTCATGAGCCTGCCGATACGCCTCGCCATGGCGACGGAAGATATCCGCCACCTCCAGTCTCGCCGACATCGGCGGAACCCGGTCAGCCCGGCGGCACCACCTCGATGTTCAGCCGGTCGAGCGGGCTCATCGTGCGCCGGATCAGGCCGTTCGAGACCCTGGTGTAGCGCGCCGTGCTCGACAGGTTGTTGTGGCCGAGCAGGATCTGGATGATGCGGATGTCGGTGCCATCCGCGTTGGACGTTCCACTTCACGCCGACGTCCAGCTCGTGGTTGAACGCCGTCGAGGGCTTCTTCGCCATCCTGACGCGGCGTCGGCTGCAAAACGGCGTCTTCTGCTCCGTCGTCGATCTTCAAGCCGCCATCAACCGCTTCATCGACGAACACAACCAGACACCGAAGCCCTTCATCTGGCGCGCCGATCCCAACGCCATCATCGCCGCACGGAACCGAGGGTTCCAAGCGTTGGAGTCAATCCACTAGACTAATTTGGACTTAGCTTCGCTCGCTTTTCCGACCCGCTCATACGCCTCGACGAGATGCCGGCGCATGAGCTCGGCGGCGCCATCGGCATCGTTTCGGATCATTCCCTCGAGTATTCGGCCGTGTTCTTGCCAGACGCTGATCGACATTCCGGGATAACGTAGAACTTGCCCCATTGCCCGGCGGAGATGGCGCCAATGCAAGCGCATTGTCTCGCCGATGATGGGATTCCCGGAAAGATCGTAGATGAACGAATGAAAATCCATATCGGCCTGGAGGCCGGCGCGGGCATCTCCGGCCACGACCATATTGCGTCCGTGCTCGACGAGTGAGCGACCACGGAGAATAGCCTGCTTGGTCAAACGCGGCGTCGCCAGCCTGACGGCAAGAGGCTCGATCGCTGATCGGAACTGATAGATCGCTTCAAAGAACTCGGGCTCTACCGAGGTGACGGTAAGGCCACGCCGTCCGGATTGGGCCAGGAACCCTTGCGCTTTCAGCACCGCCAAAGCGTGTGTAACCGGCTGCCGGGAGACGTTCAGGCGCGCGGCGATGTCTTCCTGCGTGAGCCGCTCGCCCGGTTTGAACGTCCCGTCGCAAAGCGCGTCGAGGATCACCTCATAGGCCTGATCGACCAGGCTCTTAGGCGATTCCAGAGACTCCAATCCCACACCCTCCGAAAGAATCGCGTTGCCGCCGAGCACTATGGTCGGCGCTTGACAGGGACACAAGCGTTCTGCAGTCTGTGTTCAGAGTTCTGAATTCAGAGTTCGGAGTTCAATAAGAAAAATCAATAGGGAGGTTCCAGGTGACGCCACCAATCCGTGTGCTTCTCGCGAAAGTCGGCCTCGATGGTCACGATCGCGGCGTGAAAGTGGTAGCGCGGACCCTGCGCGACGCTGGAATGGACGTCATCTATTCGGGCCTGCATCGAACGCCCGAGGAGGTCGTGACCGCCGCCGTCCAGGAAGACGTGGACGTGCTCGGTGTGAGCTTGCTCTCCGGTGTGCAGCTCACCGTCTTTCCGAAGATCTTCCGGTTGCTGGCCGACAAGGGCGCCGAAGACATGGTGGTCGTCGCCGGTGGGGTGATGCCGGACGAGGATGTTCTCGAGCTCAAGAAGATGGGCGTGCGGGAAGTGCTTCTTCAGGACACGCCGCCCGAGGCGATCGTCGCAACGCTCACGCGCCTCGTCGCCGAACGCGGCGAGCGGTGAGAGGGAGGGCAAGCCATGGAATCCTGGTCTTTCCCGCCTTCTTATGATGCGTCGTACTTTCCGCCGGCAGAAAGCCGCTACTGGTTTCCACGGCGGGAAACCATGCCGTCTGGGGATCGCGAGAGGGCGATACTTGATCGGCTGCGGGTCGTCTGCAGCTATGCCTACGATCACTCCCCCTTCTATCGCCGCCGTTGGAACGAGGCAGGATTTCATCCCGGCCAATTGCGATCCCTGGAGGATTTCGAGGACAAGGTCCCGGTCATCACCAAAAAGGAATTGAGAGAGTCGCAGGCGATGTCACCGCCATTTGGCGACTATCTGTGCATCCCGGACAGCGAGGTGTTCCACATTCACGGGACCAGCGGCACCACCGGACGCCCCACAGCTTTCGCCATTGGTCGCAACGACTGGACCGCCATTGCTAACGCCCATGCCCGCATCATGTGGGCCATGGGGATGCGCCCGGGCGATATGATCTGCGTTGCGGCGATCCTCAGCCTCTATATGGGAAGCTGGGGTGCGTTGGCGGGCGCCGAGCGGCTTGGCGCCAAAGTATTCCCGTTCGGAGCCGGCGCACCAGGCATGACGGTACGTTGCGCGCAATGGCTCGATGCGATGAAGCCGGCAGGCTTCTACGGGACGCCGACCTATGCGCTCCATCTCGCCCAGGCTGCCAAGGACGAGGGCCTCAATCCGCGGGAGTTCGGTCTCAAATACATGCTCTTCTCGGGCGAGCCTGGGGCATCGATCCCCGGCGTGCGGGATCGCATCGCCGATCTCTTTGGCGCCAAGGTGTTCGATTCCGGCTCGATGGCCGAGATGTCCCCGTGGATGAACGTCGCGGGCTCGGCCGAGACGGAGGGCATGCTCTGCTGGCAGGACATCGTCTACACCGAGGTCTGCGATCCGGCGACGATGCGGCGCGTGCCCTATGGCCAGCGCGGAACCCCCATCTACACCCATCTTGAGCGAACCTCTCAGCCGATGATCCGGCTTGCTTCCGGCGACCTCACGCTGTGGCAGGACGGACCGACCCCATGCGGGCGCACCTACCCACGGCTGCCCCAGGGGATATTCGGCCGGATCGACGACATGTTCACCATCCGCGGTGAGAACGTCTACCCGAGCGAGATCGACGCGGCGCTCAACCAGACGCCCGGCTATGGCGGCGAGCATCAGATCGTGATCACGCGCGAGGCCGCCATGGATGAACTGCTCCTGCGCGTCGAGGCGGATGAGAGCGTCCTCGGCAATGGAGAGCTGGAACGCTTCCGCGCCGATGTCGGTCACCGCATCCAGAAGTTGCTCGGGCTGCGCACCAAGGCTGAAATCGTTGCGAAGGGGACCCTACCGCGCACCGACTTCAAAGCGCGGCGCGTCACCGATGATCGTGCTGTTTTCCGGGACATGTACGCTCAGATCAATGCGGAGAGCGGCGCATGAGCCGCTATGTTCCATCCAGTGAACTGGTCGAACGCGCGGCGCGCGGCGAGATGCAGGCCATTGGACGGCTGATTTCGCGCGCTGAAGCGGCGATGCCTGAGGCGCGGCAAGCCCTCGCCACGATCTATCGGCGGGCCGGGCGAGCCCACGTCATAGGCCTGACCGGCGTTCCCGGCAGCGGCAAGTCGACGCTCGTTGCCGCGCTCACGACGCGGCTCCGCGCGCAGGGCACGAAGGTTGGAATAGTCGCGGTCGATCCGTCGAGCCCCTATTCGGGTGGTGCGATCCTTGGCGATCGCATCCGCATGTCTGATCTCGTCAGCGATTCCGGCGTCTATATTCGCAGCATGGCGACGCGCGGAGCGATGGGTGGCCTGGCACGTGCGACGCTCGACGCCGTTGATATTCTCGAGCTGGGCGGGTTTGAGACCATCATCATAGAGACCGTCGGGGTCGGTCAGGACGAGGTCGAGATCGCAAAAGCCTCCCACACCACGGTCGTTGTCTCGGCGCCCGGCCTTGGCGATGAGATCCAGGCCATCAAGGCCGGCATGCTCGAGATCGCCGATATCCATGTCGTCTCGAAATGCGACCGCAGCGATGCCAATCGCACGCTCGTCGACATCAAGCAGATGCTGACGCTAGGCGCCGCGATGTGGGCGAAGCCGGACTGGCAGACGCCGGTTATCGGCGTCAGTTCCTATACCGGCGATGGTTTCGACGCGCTCACCCGCGCGCTGGGGCGGCATCGAAGCGTGGCGTTCGACACCGAGAGCGGCAGCCGGCGCCAACTGTCGATCGCGCGCTTCCGGCTCGAGAAGACCGCCGAGAATCTGCTCGTCGAGCGTTTTGTCAAAGCCGCTGCTCCACGTGCGCCGGCGCTGGCGGAGCGCCTCCAGCGCCGCGACGGAGACCCCTACACGCTGGCGAATGAACTGCTTGCCTCCTCGTTCGAACAAGGATCGGCTCATGAACGAAACCACCATCGCCCGCATCACCATGTCGCAGAAGAGCATTGGTGAGCTCCGCGCCGAAGAACAGGACTGGGAGGCGAACGAGGTCGCGCAATTCCTGCGCAAGCAGGCGGAGCGCAAAAGCGATTTCTTCACGCTCGGGGACGTCCCGGTCAAGCGCACCTATACCGCTGCCGATCTTGCCGGCACGCCGGTCGAAGACATAGGCCTGCCCGGCCGCTATCCCTTCACCCGCGGCCCCTATCCGACCATGTACCGCTCGCGGACCTGGACGATGCGCCAGATCGCCGGCTTCGGGACCGGCGAAGATACCAACAAGCGCTTCAAGTATCTCATTGCGCAGGGCCAGACAGGCATCTCGACCGATTTCGATATGCCGACCCTGATGGGCTACGATTCCGACCATCCCATGAGCGAGGGTGAGGTCGGGCGCGAGGGCGTTGCGATCGATACGCTTGCGGATATGGAGGCGCTGTTCGACGACATCGATCTGGAGAAGATTTCCGTCTCCATGACGATCAATCCGTCGGCCTGGATCCTGCTCGCGATGTACATCGTGCTGGCCGAGAAACGTGGCTACGACCTCAACAAGCTCTCGGGAACGATCCAGGCCGACATTCTCAAAGAGTATATGGCGCAAAAGGAATACGTCTTTCCGATCGAGCCATCGGTACGCATCGTTCGGGACTGCATCACCTACTGCGCCAGGAACATGAAGCGCTACAACCCGATCAACATCTCGGGGTACCACATCTCGGAGGCCGGCTCCTCGCCGTTGCACGAGGCGGCCTTCACGCTGGCCAATCTGGTCGTTTATGTGGAGGAGGTGCTCAAGACGGGCATGCACGTCGACGAATTCGCGCCGCGGCTTGCCTTTTTCTTCGTCTGCCAGGCGGACTTCTTTGAAGAAGTGGCGAAATTTCGCGCCCTACGGCGCTGCTACGCCAAGATCATGAAGGAGCGCTTCGGAGCCAAGAACCCGGAGTCCATGCGCCTACGCTTTCATTGCCAGACGGCAGCGGCGTCACTGACAAAGCCGCAATACATGGTCAATGTCGTGCGCACGGCGATGCAGGCGCTCGCGGCCGTGCTCGGCGGTACGCAGTCTCTGCACACCAACGGCTACGACGAGGCATTCGCGATCCCGACCGAGGATGCGATGCGCATGGCGTTGCGCACCCAGCAGGTGATTGCCGAGGAAACCAATGTTACCCAAGTCACCGACCCGCTCGGCGGCTCCTATTACGTTGAGACCCTGACGACGGAATACGAGAAGCGCATCTTCGACATTCTGGCTGAGGTCGAAGAGCGCGGCGGCACGCTCAAGCTGATCCAGGAGGGCTGGTTCCAGCGGCACATAGCCGATTTCGCCTATGAGACCGCCCTGCGCAAGCAATCGGGAGAGAAGCCCGTCATCGGCGTCAACTGCTTCGTCGATGGGGCACCGGACCCGGCCATCCATACCCATCCCTACGACCAGTCGACCGCAGTGCGCCAGATCAGCCGGACGCAGCGGGTGCGCCGCGAACGCGACGCGGTGAAGTTCGACCTCCTGCTGCAGCAACTCGTTGAGACGGCGAAAGACCCGTCGCAGAACATCATGCCGGTCACGATCGAGCTGGTACGTGCCGGTGCGACGATGGGAGACATCATCGAAACCTTGAAGAGCGTGTGGGGTACCTACCGCGAAACGCCGGTGTTTTGAGCGCCCGCCATGCAGCAATCGCGCGATCAGGTGAAAGCACTGAGGCTCGCGGTTCGACACGGCGACGCGGACGCCGCGCGATTGCTGCTGGCGCATAGCGCGGCTCTCCGACACGACCGGCTGGGCGTTCGACGCTATTTCATCGCACGCGCCCTTGGGGTTGCCGATCTCGATTACTTTAGGCCGTTCGGTCAGGCCGCCGCCCGCCGAATGTCCCCCGACCTTCTCCTAGCTGCGGCGCGGGACGCCACGCGCAATCTTGGCCGAGACAGTGAGATTCACCTCATGGCGAGCGAGCTTTTCCCTTCGGCCGAGCCGTTGGTCCTACCCTTTGACGGAACCTGGCCACGGCTCGCCACCGAACCGCGGCTTTGTGGCGCCGGCGCAAGCGTTCTTGGCAAAGTGCAGATCGGGGCGAGGGCATCCCTCGGTCCGGGAACGGTAATTCGCGCCGACGGACACTTCGTTCGGATCGGGGACGACTTTCGCCTTGGCGAGATGTCGACCGTTCATATCGCCCACGAGATCTACCCAGCTATCATCGGCGACAGGGTGGCCGTCGGACGCGATGCTGTCGTGCATGCCTGCACGGTCGGCGATGACTGCGTGATCGAAGACGGGGTGGTGGTGCTTGACGGATCCATCATCGAAAATGGTGTGCTGATCGAAGCCCGCTCCACGGTCTTCCCCCGTTCGACCTTGAAGAGCGGGCTCGTCTACTCCGGAAGCCCTGCCAAACCCATCCGGGAAGTCATGACTGGCGAGATCGAGAAGCGCGCATTGCTCCTCCATGACGCCGTTGCGGCGTCCCTGTTCGCGACCATGGCCGACGATGCAGGAGAGAGCAGCAATTTTCCCGCCGATGTCTTCGTCGCCAGGACCGCCCGTCTCGCCGGCAAGATTGATCTGGGCGCGCGCTCCAGCGTGCTCTTCGGCTGCCAGTTCGACGCAGGCGGAGCGTCGATCGCGGTCGGCGAGAACAGCAATATTCAGGACAACACCCGGATCGACGCCTCAGAAGGCGGGGTGGTCGTCGGCCCGAACACCACCATCGGCCACAACGTCTATTTGCGGGCCTGTCGCATCGGCGAGCACGCTCTGGTTGGTATCGGCAGCGATCTCGGAACGGGGACCACCGTCGACGACGACGTGCTGCTCGCGGCTGGGTCGACCACAACCCCTGGGCAGCATCTCGAAAGCGGCTGGCTTTGGGGCGGCCGTCCTGCGCGGCCGATCGCGCGGCTCGATGACACCAGGCGCGCTGCGATGCGCGAGATCATCGGTCAATACCGCGCCTATGGAGCCGCCTACCGCCTCGCGCAGGACCGCCCGGCAGAACAGGGAGGATCGAATGGGACATCGGCTATCGCAAATCGTCACCCGAACAGGTGACCAAGGGCAGACCGGCCTCGGCTCCGGCTTGAGGGTCGACAAGGACAGCCCTCCGATCGAAACGCTCGGAGTCATCGACGAATTGAACAGCTGGATCGGCGTCCTCGTGGCGCTGTCGATCTCACGGGAGGTGAAGGAGGATCTTACGCTGGTTCAGCACGACCTCTTCGATCTCGGCGCGCAGATCAGCGTGCCGGGAACGCCGCTGCTGTCGCGGGCGCACCTGTCGCGCATCGAGGCAAGTTTCGAGCGGATGAATGCGGGGCTGGGCATGCTGAAGGAGTTCATCCTGCCTGGCGGCGCGCCGTCATCGGCCTTCGCGCATGTCGCCCGGACCGTGTGCCGGCGCGCTGAACGGCGACTGTTCAGTCTCACTCAGATCGAGCATAGCGCACAGGGTATGCGCGATCAGAACGCCGAGGAGGCGCCGGCCGAGAATTTCGGCCTCTCCTATCTAAACCGGCTTTCCGACCTTCTGTTCGTCGCATCCCGACTCGAAAACCGCGCAGACGGTCGCGCCGATGTCCTGTGGGAACGAGGCAAGAGTCTCGGCAGCGGGGTTGTAGCTTGAACAATCGCGCGCTTTCCCAAGGTCCGCTGTCGATGGAAATTCAATCGGTCGGCGTCATCGGCGCTGGCCAGATGGGGTCAGGAATCGCGCAGGTCTGTGCTCTCGCCGGCCTCGATGTCTGGCTCAATGACATCTCCGCCGATCGGATTGAGGCCGGCCGTGCCTGGGTTGCTGAAGGCTTCTCGAAGCAACGTGCAAAGGGCGTGATCAACTGCGGCGACCAGGAGGCCGGGCTCGCACGCATCCGGCCCGCGCTCGATTATCAGGCGCTTTCGCACTGCAGCCTGGTGATCGAAGCCGCGACCGAGAACGAGAATGTAAAACGCGAAATATTCGCGAGGCTTTGCCAGTTCCTGAAACCGGATGCGATGCTGGCGACAAACACTTCGTCGATTTCCGTCACGCGTCTTGCCGCCTCGACCGACCGTCCCGAACGCTTCATCGGCATCCATTTCATGAATCCGGTGCCGGTGATGCGGCTGGTCGAGATCATCCGGGGAATCGCGACTGACGAGCCGACCTATCAAACTGCGAGATCCTTCATAGGCAAGCTAGGGAAGACGGTCACCGTCTCCGAGGATTTTCCCGCCTTCATCGTCAATCGCATCCTGCTACCGATGATCAATGAGGCGATCTACGCGCTTTACGAAGGGGTCGGAACCGTGACCTCGATCGACGATGCCATGCGCCTCGGCGCGAACCATCCCATGGGCCCGCTCCAACTCGCGGATTTTATCGGCCTCGATACCTGCCTTTCGATCATGAAAGTCCTTCATGAGGGCTTGGCAGATTCCAAATACCGGCCATGCCCTCTTCTCGTGAAATACGTCGAGGCAGGTTGGGTCGGTCGCAAGACCAGGAGAGGTTTCTACGATTATCGCGGCGAGACACCGATCCCGACGCGATAACCAAAGCCGTGCAAGAACGCGGCGTTGGCACGCGATCGGAGCGAGTACAAAAGTGTACGATTCCTGTAATTCAATAATAAATAAAATCTAAAAAAGAGATATCAATGCCACACACGGGAGAACGCCATGTCAAGCGAAGCGGTTTTGACTTCAGAAGATCCTATTGCAGATAATCAGGCCATATATACAAGACTATTGCGGCGGCTTATTCCATTCCTGCTTCTATGTTATGTCGTCTCTTATCTCGACCGTGTGAATGTCGGCTTTGCGAAACTGCAGATGCTGAGTGACCTGCAATTCAGCGAGGTCGTCTATGGTCTCGGTGCCGGCATATTCTTCATAGGCTATGTGATCTTCGAGATTCCGAGCAACATGATCCTTGTGCGGGTCGGCCCCCGGATATGGATCAGCCGCATCATGGTGACCTGGGGAATTGTCTCTGGCCTCATGATGTTCGTCACGACGCCGTCGAGTTTCTATATCCTTCGATTCATGCTTGGCGCGGCGGAAGCGGGGTTCATCCCGGCGATCCTCTACTACCTGACCATCTGGTTCCCATCCTCCCAGCGCGGCAAGGCATCCGCCTTGTTCCTTGCCGGCATCCCGCTGTCCGGGATCATCGGCGGACCTCTGTCGGGATGGATCATGAGCGGCCTGAACGGCTTCGCAGGATTGGCCGGCTGGCAATGGATGTTTGTCCTGGAAGGAGTTCCGGCGGTCGTGCTCGGTGTCGTGTGCTTCTTCTATCTCGACAACGACATCGATTCCGCAAAATGGCTGAGCAGTGCGGAGAAGGAGAAGGTCAAGAGCGACGTGGCACGTGAAGCGCGCGAGAAGCCTTTGCATTCAACGCGTGACGGTCTCTTGAACGGAAGAGTCTGGCTTCTGAGCTGCACCTACTTCTTCTTTACGATGGGACTTTATGGCCTGAGCTTCTGGCTGCCGAGCATCATCCGGGATAGCGGCGTTCGCGATCCGCTGGATGTCGGCTTGCTCACCGCCATTCCGTATAGTGGCGCATTGGTGGCGATGTTTCTGGTCGGCCGCAGTTCCGACAGGCTGCAGGAGCGTCGCTGGCATCTGGCGCTTCCTGCCGTCATCGGCGCGATCGGGCTGACGTTCAGCGTGATCTACGCTCACAATTCGGTATTGGCGTTGGCCGCTTTGACAGTGGCAGCGATGGGAATCCTGACCTGCGTCCCACAGTTCTACACATTGCCCCCGGCGATCCTAAGTGGAGCCGCCGCGGCGATGGGGTTGGCGGTCGCGAATTCCGTTGGCAGCGTCGCAGGCTTCGTCAGCCCCTATCTGCTCGGTTGGATTAAGGATCTTACCGGCAGTACCAATATCGGCGTCATCGTACTAGCGGGAAGCTTAGTCGTGGGTGCACTGCTCGTGTTTGCAAATCCGGCTCGGCTGGTGAACCGGTAAAGTTGGTGCGGGCCTTATGCGACCACGGCGATCTAGGAATCGGCGACGCTCGAAGGAGTACCTGCGGCCCATCAAAGTCCGGGTGGGCAGCGCAATCGCGCGGAACTGTGGCGGTACTTCAAGAGCCAAGTGTGTCCGCGGTTGCACTCAAGACCATGGTCGGTCCCAGCGTCATCACCCGCTATAACAACTACCGGGCCGTCACGATCAACGGTTCTCCGGCACCGGGTGTATCCTCCGGCGACGCCATGAAGGCATTCCTGGCGGTGACTGAGAAGGTGTTGCCGGCCGGCTATGCGCTCGAATGGACCGGCACCTCGTACCAGGAGCAGCAGGCCGGCGGCCAGACCGGCATCATCCTCGGGCTGGCGCTGCTGTTCGCCTATCTCTTCCTCGTCGCCCTCTACGAGAGCTGGATGATTCCGGTCCCCGTTCTGCTCTCGGTCATCGTCAGCGTGCTCGGGGCGTTCGCCACCATCGTCGGCTGGCACCTGACGCTGGACCTCTACGGTCAGATCGGTCTCGTGGTGCTGATCGCGCTGGCGGCGAAGAATGGCATCCTGATCGTCGAGTTCGCCAAGGAGCAGCGCGAGCACGGGCTGGAGATCCGCGAGGCGGTGGAGGTTGCCGCCCGGCTGCGTTTCCGCGCTGTGATGATGACCTCCATCGCCTTCATTCTCGGCCTGGTTCCGCTGGTGTGGGCGAACGGCGCGTCGATTCTGGCGCGCCAGAATGTCAGCGCGCCCGTCTTCATGGGCATGATCGCATCGAGCACCTTCGGCATCATCCTGATTCCGATGCTCTACGTCACCTTCCAGACGCTGCGCGAGAAGATCAAGGCTTGGTTCAAGCGAACCAAGCCTACCGAGCTCCCCCCCACCCATCACGGGTAAAGAGGACGAGCGATGTCCGACCACCCGCCCCCCCCCAAATCGGACATCGACCGGGACGCGCACCATTGTCGATGCGCGTCCCGGAGCTCTTTATTGTATGCGCTCGATCGTGGCGGCGCGAAGGGAGCATACCGCCCACCTCTTCCAGGGTCCCGCCGACTGGCGCCGCCTCGCTACGATCGGGATGATACTTGTAACTTTCGCAGTGCTGGGTCTAGAAAACGGATCTTCGGAGAGGCCATTTCCGACTACGTTCCAGACACATCGGCTATCTTCGGGGGCGTGATGCTCAGTATAGGCATAATTCGCATCGCCCGACCGGCAACTCTCTTCGATTGGGTTACAGTTTGGATCGCCTTTGTTGTCCTCGGATTTATTTTGTCCGAACGACATGCACTTAAAGCGACAATAATATTAGCGTTATTCTCAATCTTCTTCCTCGCCTCGGCGCTCTTGCGCATATGGATCGGCGCGATGTTCGGCGGAGGGGGAGAGCCGGCATGGCAGCCGCGCCTGGTGGCTGCGGTAGAGCATGACATGGCACGCTGGGCGAGGCGGCCGCGGATGGTCGCGCCCTTGAACAGGCCGAACCTGCCCAGCGTGCCGTAGGCGTCATAGTCGCCGAGGGAAACCAGCGCGCCGAAGTTCCGATAGACGAAATCCGGGATCGGCGTGCCGGATAGCACGGCGGCCGGCAGGTGGCGGACGTGACGCGCGTGCCGGTCATCACCCGCACGCCCAGTTCCACGAGCCGCTGGCGCATGGCCGCGGAGATGTCCTCGGGAAAGGCCGCCAGCCGCCGCGGGCCGCTCTCGATCAGGGTGATGGTGATGTGTTCGGCGAGGCCATGCGCGCCATAGGCGACCGCAGTCTCGATCATCTGCACCAGGTTCGGCCGCCAGTTCCATCCCCGTGGCGCCGCCGCCGACGATGGCGATCGGCAGGTCGCCTCCCTGCCCCAGGCATTGGAGGATGCGGATGCGCATCTCGCGGATGAAGGCATCGGCCTGCCGGCGGGAATCGATCATCAGGCAGTGCTCGGCGACCCCCAGCGTTCCGAAGTCGTTGGCCTGGCTGCCCACCGCGATGATCAAGGTGTCATAGGCCAGCCGCCTTCCGGACAGCAACAGGCGGCCGTCCGGCGCGTGGAGTGGTGCGATCAACACCTCGCGCGCGGCCCGGTCGAGGCCGCACAATTCGCCCGGCTGATAGGTGAAACCTGCGTCGCGGGCTTGGGCGACATAGGTCGTCTGCTGCTGGGAGATGTCACGCGTCTCTCCGGCTTCCATAGCGCAAGAACGACGATGACAAGCGGCTCGCCGCCTCGGCATCGCCCGCTCGACGCTTTATCTGAAGCTGGCGGAATATCGCGGCGAGCGGGCCGCCGGACACTGAAATTTCGTCCGCCCATCGAACGAGCTGTCCGACGATCGGACGGTTGCGGACGCGAAAGATTTCTTCGCGCCTGCGATAAGTTTCTGAAAAGTTGAAACTCCTGCTGCGGGCGTCGTTTGGCACGTTCCCTGCGATCTCCTGATGCGCCCGGCTTGCCAGAAGCCGGCTTCAAACCAGGAGGAAGCTTGTGAACATCCACTCCCCGAACAGTAGAAGCGTGCAGGTGCTTGACATCGATGCCGGCGGCACCATGACGGATACGTTTTTCGTCGATTCCGACGGCGATTTTGTCGTCGGCAAGGCGCAGAGCACCCCGCAGAACGAAGTGCTGGGCTTGATCGCCTCCAGCGTGGATGGCCTTCCACTTGCTCGATACGAGTCTGATGGCCGCCTTTCAGTCTGGTACGGCAATAGTCAGAAGACGCTGAACCCCGGTTTCTGTCCGAGTTTATTCAGACATCAACGGGAGGACGATCGGGCATGGCGCGCCACACGCGCCATGCCCGATCCCAGGTGCGCCGATCGACGGGCGATCTGTGATCCATCAGAATCGGAGCAAGTCCAATGCCGTTACGCGTCGAACCGTATCGTCCAACGTTCCAGCCTGATGCGGTGAAAGATACCTGTGCGTCTGGACAACGAGAACTCATCGACACCAGCAAGTCTCGCGACACCGTCCAACCCGACAGACGCCATGACCAGGCAGCGGTGCGTCGCGCTGGGCCGAGATGGCATCGATCGAACACCACGCGCAGATTTCAATTCTATCTGCAGAGGGCAACGGCAATTGAACGAGGCACTCGACCAGACCTGGTGGTTCATTGAACGTATCGAGCGCTCGACCGACGCGGGCGAGGTCGAACAGTGCCTGATCGAGATTGCGTCAAATTATGGATTCAGCACGCTGTTCGGAGGTATCGTACCGAGTGCTCGCGTGTCACCAGAGGAAATCAAGTCGCGGATCCTGTTCCAGCGGTTTCCCTTGGAATGGGCTGGACGCTACAATGACCGAGGCTACGTCTTTCGCGATCCCATCGTTCATCGGCTGCAATACGATCGAAACCCTTTTGATTGGGAAGAGGCGTACACTTCCTGCCATTTTCCAAAGGATGTCGCGCTAATCCAAGGTGAGGCGTCGGAATTTGGCCTCCGGGCCGGGTATGTCGTCCCGGTGTCGACCCTTGACGGGAGCCTCGCCGCCGTTTCATTCGGCGGGTGCCGCGCCGACGTCAGCCCGGAAGGCCGCGCAGCCTTGAGCTTCGTCGCAAATTATGCTGTCGGCAACTTCTTGCACTACAAAGAGATCCGCAAGCGCCTCCTTGGCAAGGTTACGCCGAGAGAATTCGATTGCCTCCTCTGGGCATCCGAGGGCAAAACCGACTGGGAGATTTCCGTCATCCTCGGAATTTCCAGGTCCACCGTGACCAAGCACATTACATCCGCCCGCGAGAAGCTCGGCGCGGTCAACAAGGCTCATGCAGTTGCGATGGCGCTTCGCATTAAATTGCTCCGGTAGTCGAAAGCAGAATTGGTGATGTTCAGGTAGTCCGCTGCCCCTTGATGGATTGGGCCTCGACACGCTCCGCCTCGATCTCCCGCACGATCTTCTCCTGCTCGGCCCGTAGCTGTGCCAGCGCGTCCGTCTGAACCAGCGCTTGCGGCAAAGGCTGGGCCGGATGCTCAGCGACCACACGGGCGGCTTCGACCGCAGCTGCCGCCTCGCGTGCCTCGCGGGCGGCGGACTGCTGCGACCCTCGGACGATCGCTCTTTCGGCCCTGAGCTCGCGCTGCGATTCCGGGTCGAGCCCGCCACGGCCTTCCTGGCGCCGCTCGGCCTCGATCGCGCGATCGACCAGCCTCTCGGCCGACGCCGCCTCTCGTTCCTCCTTTGCCCGAACCTCCTGGGCGTGCGCGATCAGCCGCTCGGCATTGGCGCCAGCGATCGCCTCGACCTCGGCGCGCGAGAGTTGCTCCACACCGCCTTCCTGGGCGCGCTGCAGGTCGACGCGATTGGCCAGCGTCTCGAGATAGCGCGCGGACGTCTCCCTGAATTGCTGCCTGGTTTCGCCATCGAGGAGGTCGCTGGTTCGCGAGACCGCCTCGTTCATGAGGCGAAGATCCTTCACCATCTGCTCCGACGTGATCGCCATATGCTGGTCCTCCTTGGTGAGGTGATCCACCCGCTTTCCGATGGTGTACAAAATGGCGCCCACCGTCTGCGCCATGGTCAGCCGTTCGAGCATATCCTTCGCGACGGCATTGTCAGGCTGCTCGCGCGCCACCGTACCCCAGGCAACGACACCCTCATTGACGACACGCCGCTCGGGCTCGGAGGTGGGCAGCCTGATCGGATTGGTCCGCGCCGCAGCGATCCGCTGTCTGGCATTGTCGATCAGACGCTGATTGGCAGGCTCTGCGGCATAGGCGCGATCCCGCGCCTCGCGTGCCGGACGCGGACGCTCTGCGACATCGACGATCGCCTTGTCGCGCGCGCCATAGCTTTGCGCCGACACCCGCTCCATCGCCGAGGTCGCGACGATCTTGAGGCCCTCCGCCTGCGCGTGCTGCGCGTAGCTCTCGCGCCAGCCGCGGAATTCGCTCGGCCCCGGGTGGATCTTCTGCCCGGATTCGTTCTTCACCGTAATCACGGCATGAATATGGATGTGCCCGTCGGTCTCGCGATCGACATGCACGCCGAACAGAAAGCGATGATCCGCGAACCGGTCATGCAGGAAGGCGCGTGCGGCGCGGCGCAAGGCCTCCGGGTCGGCATCCGCCTTCGACGACAACATCAGATGCATGGTGTCGCGGGGCGACTGCGAGCGTAGCGAGCGGCTCCACTCCTTCGCGGCGTTGCGCGCGGCGGCGACGTCGCCGATGGCTTTGCCGCGATTGTCAACCAGCGGCCCGCCGCGCTCGACCAATCTGTTCAACTGCCAGGTCACGCCGTCGCGCCCATGCTGCGGCTTCCCCGGATCGAGCGAAATCGCCTGCTCGGGGATGCCGGTGGCGGCCTGGATACGCGCCTTCATCACGGCCTCGGATCGGTAGTCGAACCGCTTCCGGTCGAAGCCGTTTTCCGGCGTGCCGATCCGCTCGTTGCGAACACGGAACCGCTCGTTCGGCCGTCCAGCCTCGGCCGTGACGATATGGGCCTCGAGCTCGCCGGAAGGAAGTCGGTCGACGCGGGAGGCGTGACGATGGCCCTCCAATCCGGCGGCAATCGCCTTCGCATAGGTCTCGCGCCCCGCGGCCGTGTCGCTCACGCCATCAAGCTTGAGGCGCACGGTGACGACGTCATGGCTGGGCTTGCGCTTCTCGAAATCCTTCGACCAGTCCTTGATCTCATCGACGACGGCTTCGCGATCCGACAAGATCCGGCCGTCATGGGTTTCAACCGGGACATCCTCGCGCTGGACGTACTGGCCTGTCGCCGTCGCCCGGGTGACGCCGGTCGCGTAGGACAACACCTTGACCACGGCCGGCTGATAGCCCGACGCGAGCTGCCGGGCCCGGGCGAGCGATCCGCCGCCCTGCCCGCCACCCCCGCCGGGAAGACCGCCCTCGATCGGTGCAGCGGCCGAGCCGGGTCCCGGAGACGCAGCCTGTCGTCCCGAGCCGCCGCCCGATGCGACCGGAAGCCTGCGACGCCGTTCCTCGTCCAATCCGCCCGATACAGTCGCGCCGCGAATGATCACATGGGCCGGCGTTGTCGCTGGTGTGGGCGCAACCCGCGCAGGCCTCGGCCGGAACTCATCGTCGAGCGCACCGGACCGACGGGGCCGCCGACGTTCTTCACGTGCGGCGCCGACGGCACGGCGGGTGGCTTCGACCCGCTCCAGCCACCACTCGATCTGCGCCGCGCGGTTCATGGTTCGATCTCCTCCGGCAGTCTAAGTTTCGCCTCGCGCCTGAGCTTCGATCCGTACGCCACCGTCATTTCGGTGAGCTCGTCATTGATCGCCGCGATCACCTCGTGAAGCCCGCGCCACACCGGCTCGGTGTCCTCGATGCGCACGGCCTGGCCGCGATGGATCGCCTTCAGCACCTGCGACAGGTTGCGGCCGACCATCCGCACCTGGCTCGCCAGCGCGACGACGGCCCTCGTGTTTTCGGCCGAGAGCGCCGGTCCCGCCTGAACTGAGGCCCGGATCAGCCGCCGTACCACCTCGGCCTTCGGCAACCCGAACAGCGCGACCGCCTCGACCAGGCGCGCCTCGTCCGCCTCGGACAGCTCGGTCCGCAGCCGGGGCTTGGCTTTCGGCATGTCAGCGGTACGGGCCAAGGCCGCCCTCCCCTTCCCCTCACGGCCAACCGGCCCGCGGGTCGCAGACCCGGAGCCTAATTCCTGCCGATCCGACCAGGATCGACAGCATCAGCGCGTCAGCGCCATGGCTGCGTTCAGCAGCCTCCCCGGGTTTGGCCCACAAACCGGTATCTTGTCAATCAATATCTAATAGACTGAATGTAAGATGCCTGTGCATGAAGAGCGGCAACGCACGCAAGAGCAGTCCATATGAACCCAACGGCCATATGGCGCGAAGCGCCCCCCTCGGGAACCACTCGACACCGCAAAACACTCCGCAGGGGGAGGCCAGAGCATAACGCATTCCACCATTGCTGTTCTATCTCTTTGAGGTAATGCCACGTTTCGCGAACACGTTATTGTCGGAGTGATGAAATGCGGTAATCCCGCATTGCCCCAACTCGGCTAGGCCGCATTGCTGCATCCGGTCATCACCGTATCACCCGAATGACGAAATGCAGCAGAGCGACAAGACATCATTGCGGCCTTGTTGTTTATCTATTTTATTATATGTTGCCATTAACGGAATGAGCCATAGCGGCATTACCGCATCGACCGGAGTGACTGCATGCCCAGCATCTTCGCGATCGCGAACCCGAAGGGTGGCAGCGGCAAGACCACCGTCTCCATCATCCTCGCCGGCGAATTCGCCAGGCATGGCTACTCCGCCGCAATCATCGACGCCGACCCGCAGGGATCCTCCTATCAATGGCACGCCTCGTCGGTCGCGCGCGGCCTGAGCCCGGAAGGGGTCGATCTGGTGCGGGCACCGGACGAGAAGGCGCTGACGCAGGCGATCGAGCGTCTCGACGGCTATGACGTCGTCGTCATCGACACCCCCGGCTATTACGGCAACGTGCTGGTTCAATCGGCGCTGCGCGCCGACCTCGTCGTCCTGCCCTGCAAGGTCCACACCTTCGATGCCTCGCAGGTCGTTCGCACCATCCGCAATCTCGAGCAGCATGCGGGTGAAGCGAAGCTGCCGATGAGCCAGCACCGCGTCCTCTTCAACGAGTATGACAGCCTCGACCGCAACACCCGGCCGCTCCGCGAGGTCCTTGCCTATCTCAATGCCGAGAACGTTCCCGTCTGCGCCAATGCGCTGTACCGCCGCGTCACCTATCGCACTATGACCAGCGGGCACGGCACGCTCTATCAGATGAGCGACAAGGACGAGTCGATCCGCAAGGCCCGCTACAACGCCGACCAGGTCGTGCGCGAATTGCTCGCTGCCAGCCAGCGCGTCTCACAGGACGACAGCGCGGCATGAGCGATCCTGCAAAAGGGCCGAACGCTGATCGTCCCGCCCTCCCCCGCGATGCGTTTCGCGCGCAGCGCGTCCCCTCAGAAAGCCCAGTCTTGCCCGCTCCAAAGCCCGTGATCGTAACACCAGACTACGAGGACCGCGCGCACGCACCGGTCTCGACAGTCGGCGCCAGCCGGGGAGAGCCGGCGCTGGCCGCAACACCGAAGCCGTTGCGAACGACAAAGATGAAGCCGGAGGTTCCCCGCAATCCCTTCGACGCCTATGGCGAGCGCTCATCCTCACGCCCTTACGCGCTACGGCTTCCCGATGCGATCGACCTCGTCGTGCGGCAGATCGCGGCTGAAGAGCGGACCCATCCGCTGCGCGTGATCGATCGCATCCTTCACGATCACCTGAAGCGGATCGGTCGCCTGCCACCTCCGCGCGGCGCCTGACCACAGGCCCTCCGCCGTGAACGACCTCAACGCGAAGACAAAGCGGTCGTTGCAACCATCGTCGAGGCGCCAAGTGGTGTCGCATGGCACTTAAAAGCGAGAATGGCACTCCAATGATTTCAGAGGGTTAGCTGTGCACTTAATTTGAGAATTCTCCATGATTCCTGGCAGTTAACTTGAGAATCAATCGACACAACGTTTTCTGCACTTTTGAACATTCGCGCGGGGACGGCTGTGTCCGCCCTCGCTCAACCCAGGCAAATGGCGACAAGTGCCCTGATCCGGGCCGCGTCGTCGGGTGAGGTGGGTGTGTAGACCACCATGGCGAGGTCCGGTCGGCCATCGACCGTGAACGCGGACAATTCGAACGCGATCTCGCCGAGTTCCGGGTGACGCACGCACTTCACGCCCTCCCATGAGCTTGTCACCGCGCTGTCGCGCCACATCGCGGCGAAGTCCGGACTTTTCGCGCAGAGTTCGTCCACGAGCGGCTGGACGATCGCCGCCGCGCCGACCCGGGCCGCGTCGCCCCGGAATACGCCGACGACGAAGCGCGCGGTGCGTTCCCAGTCGAAATTGGCCGCGCGCACATCCGGATCTAGGAACAGCAGACGCAGCACGTTGCGCTCCGCAACGGGCAGCGCGGCATAGTCCGTGAGCACGACCGCCGCCGCTCCGTTCCAGGCGATTACGTCCCAGACCGCGTTGCGGATCATGGCCGGGCAGGTGTCCAGCGCGTCAAGTACGCGCTGCAGTCGCGGCGTCACCCCGCCCGACGGTCGATACCGCACCTCCGGCGGCCGGCCGAGCCCGAGCAGGAAAAGATGCTCGCGCTCCGCCTCGGTCAGCATCAATGCTTCGGCGAGCCGGTCGAGTGCCTGGGCCGACGGCGCACCTCCGCGTCCCTGCTCGAGCCAGCTGTACCAGGTGACGCTCATCCCCGCGCGGTGCGCCACCTCCTCGCGCCGGAGTCCGGCGGTGCGTCGCCGCCGGCCGGCGTAGCCCAGCGCTGCCGGATCGAGCCGGGTACGCCGTTCGCGCAGATAGGTTGCAAGTGTCTCAGACATAGCCTGTCACCAGCTATACCATGATAAGCTCCCGACTTTTAACATAATGATCGAACCCGTACACCACTAGTTTAACGGACAGGAGTTTTGTCATGCGTGTTTTCGTAACGGGTCCGACCGGCTGGGTCGGTAGCGTGGTGGTGGACGATCTATTGTCCGCCGGGCATCAGGTGATCGGTCTTTCGCGTTCCAAGGAGACGGCGTCAGAGCTCGCCGCAAAGGGCGCGGATGCCATGCGCGGGACGCTCGACGATCTCGATCTGCTCGCTGAAGCAGCGGCGAGTGCCGACGCTGTGATCCACCTCGCCTTCAACCATGACTTCGCGAAGTTTGCCGAGAATTGCGAGCAGGACAGGCGCGCGATCGAGGCGATGGGCGAGGCGCTGGTCGGAAGCGACAAGCCGATGCTCGTGACCACCGGCCTGATGTGGATCGCTGCCGGCCGGACCGCGACGGAGGCGGACATGCCGCCGCTCGTCATTCCGAACTATCCCAGGAAAAGCGAGGCAGCGGCCGCTGCGCTGTTCGACCGCGGCGTACGCGTCACCACTGTCCGTCTCGCACACAGCGTTCACGGAATCGGCGACCACGGCTTCGTCGCGGTCCTGGCCGGCATCGCGCGCCAGACTGGCGTGTCGGCCTATATCGGCGATGGCGCGAACCGCTGGCCTGCGGTCCATGTGTCGGACGCCGGCCGGCTTTACCGCCTTGCGCTGGAAGCCGCAGCGCCCGCCCGCGCGTATCACGGCAATGCCGAGGAGGGCGTTTCCTTCCGCGCGATCGCCGAGGCGATCGGCCGTGCTCTGGAACTGCCGATCGAACCCCGCCCGCCCGAGCATTTCGGCCTGTTCGCGGCTTTCGCCGTTGCCGACTCGCCCACGTCGAACACCCGCACGCGCGAGGTGACTGGTTGGGAGCCGACCGGCCCGACCCTGCTCGCCGATCTCGGCCGACCGGGCTATTTCGCTGGCTGAGCGGGGCTGACCGCGACGTCGGTCGTCAAGAACTGGGCGCCAGAATCCGGACAGCGCTAACTCCATAAATTCTAGGATATCCCCATGAAGATCATCGCGATCGAAGAAGCATTCTCCATGGACGGCCTGCGAGGGCTGCCGAGCGTGGCCGATATGGCGAGTTCGGCAATTTCGATCGATCCCCAGGTGGTGGAAGATTGGAAAGCGCGGCTTCCCGACGTCACGACACTCCGGCTGGCGGACATGGACGCACACGGTGTCGATGTGCAGGTGCTCTCGCTCACCGTTCCCGGCATCCAGGGGATTGCCGACGCCGAAGCGGCCGTGGAAGATGCCAGGGCCGCCAACGACTATCTGGCCACGGTGGTAGCGGCGCATCCCGATCGTTTCCGCGGGTTCGCCGCGCTGCCGCTCCAGGATCCCGCGGCGGCAGCGGCGGAATTGCATCGCTGCGTCAGAGAGCTGGGGTTCTGCGGAGCGTTGGTGAACGATACCACGAACGGACAGTATCTCGACGAGCCCCCCTTCGAGCCGGTCTGGCAGGCGCTCGAAAACCTTGGGGTTCCGCTCTATCTGCACCCGGGCGCGTCGGTTGAGCCGTGGAGCCTGGTCGATGACCATCCCGAGCTCGGCGGGGCTTTGTGGGAGTGGCAGGCACGCGTCGGCGGCCATGCGATGCGGCTGCTATTCGGCGGCGTCTTCGATCGGCACCCTGGGGCACGCGTCATCCTGGGGCATATGGGGGAGTTCCTGCCCTTCCAGCTGTCCCGGTTCGACTCCCGCTACGCGACCCTCAAGGAGCGTAAGCTCGCGCTCCTTCCGTCGGAATATTTCGGCCGCAACATCTTCATCACGACCAGTGGTGTCTGCTCGCCCGCCGCGCTGGCAGGCGCGGTCATGGCGATGGGGGAGGACGCGGTCCTGTTCGCGATCGATTACCCTTACGAATCCACGGCTACGGCCGTCGCCTTCCTCGACACGGCGCCGCTGAGCCCGGCGGCTCGCGAAAAGATCGCCTGGCGCAATGCCGAGCGGCTGTTAGGATTTTCATGACGGTGGCCAACACACACGACATCCACGCCAAAGCGGGCAAGCAGCCCGCCCCAGGGTTCGATCGCGCGTGGGGTGTGCTGATCGGGGCAAGCCTGTGCATGTTTTGCGGCATTCCCCCGGTCATCTACTACACGTTCGGCGTGTTCGTGCCCGAGGTCATCGCCCAGACGGGATAGCCCGCCCCGATCGTGGCCGCCGCGATCAGTCCCGCGGCGATGGCCGCAGCGCTGATCGGGCCGGTGATCGGGTGGCTACTGAACATGTGCCCGGTCGCGGAGGGGGAGGTCGCGCACCGGAAATCCCGTCGGTTCTTCGACAAGCTGTCTGAACGCGTCATCACCCAGGACGAAGGTGCGGAGCTGCACTGCTCAGTGAATGGGCCAAGTGTAAAGCATCAGATCGTGTTTGATTGGTTGGATGGCGTCTTTCGAAAAAGCTGACCGCCGATAACCCTCACAGGGTGTTCTCCCCGGGCTGACGGAGTTTGCCGGAGCTCGGGGATATCCGACACGTCCGCCAACGATGCGACCTCGAAGAACGCGGTCATCCGGTGCTTCTGCTCATCGTGGATCGCCGACGTCTCGGCAAGCGTACGCTGTCGTCCCCTCGCTTGTCCCAGCCGTTCGAGCAGCTTCGCCCGGCGGTCGCGCTCGGCACCGGCCTCCCGGACCTTCTCGCCGATGCGCTGCGCCAGCTCCAGGACCGGCACGGTGCCCACCGGGATCCCCATCGCTCCGGCGAGGCTCGCCACCTCGTCGCGAAACGCGACCTGGTCCTTCTCCATCTTCTCGATGCGGTCGACGACCCGCCCAGTCGGCCGGTACGCTCGCGTCGATTCCCGTCGTGATCATCTTGGCGATGTCGCGCCGGCAGAGCGTGATGCTCTGGCGCGCGAGATCGA
>LNAP01001670.1_pt1 | contig 29092 bp, 29 predicted proteins | sample 602601 | NCBI WGS metagenome assembly LNAP01 (sample SAMN02440304, study PRJNA202911) | soil metagenome | biome: Subtropical and temperate rainforests or woodlands; isolation source: soil samples (1 kg each in a 20% v/v slurry with milli Q water) were... ... | reverse complement strand
CCTGCTGCCGCGCCGGGCATCCTGGGCGATGTGGCCGACCCGGACCCGGCCACACTGGCGCGCTACCAGAAAGAGCTGGCCCGCACCCTGGCCACCCAGCCGGGCGTGTTGAGTGCGTTCTGGCTTACCCGGCAGACGTTGGCGGTGAACCGGAGTGAGGAGATCGACGTGATCTGGCCGTTGGTCTGCACCGAGGTGAAGCGTTACCCGGCGCTGCGTACCGTGCGTATCCAGTTGAATCCGCGTTTGGGCGTGGACGAGCCGGTGCGTTGGCGGCAGTGCGCTACGCTTTGATGTTGGTTGGTATTTAGGAGCAGCCGGGCAGAGCCCGGCTCTACGACCTTGCAATAGCGATAAATTCCGGGCGCATGGCGATGCGTTCGTCGTAACGGCGCCCGCCGGTCATGGGGCGCGGCAGAGCCCGGCTCTACGACCTTGCATTAGCGATAAATTCCGCGCGCATGGCGATGCGTTCGTCGTAACGGCGCCCGCCGGTCATGGGGCGCGGCTCTACCGGGCGCCGGGGGCGAATTTTGCGACGAGGTCCCAGGCGTCGCCGAGGAACATCTGGCGCACGCAGGTGATGGGCTGGTCGCCGCGCCAGGTGAGGCGGTCGATGACCAGGCAGGCCGTGCCGGGCTTGACCTCCAGCAACGCCGCGGCGGCGTCATCGGCGCCCCAGGCGCTGATGCGGTGCTGGGCGCGGGTCCAGGACACGTTCTGCAGCAGCCAGCTGCCCGGCGCGGTAGTGTCGAAATCCACGTCCAGCACTTCAGGCACGCCCACCGGGCTGATCAGGCGGTGTTCCAGCGCGAACGGACGGCCATCGGCGCGGTGCAGGCAGCGGATGGCCAGCAGCTTGTCGCTGCCCGACAGCGCCACCTCTTCGGCGGCCTGCGGGCGCGGCGCCCGGTAGGCCCGCTCCAGCAACTGGTAGCCGTAAACGTGGCCGCGTGCACCCACGGCCATGGCGATATCCGGAATTTCCAGCGCCACCTGCTCCAGGTGCGGCGGCTGCCGGGCCACGAACGAGCCGGCACGACGGCGGCGCTCGATCATGCCGCTTTCGGCCAGTGCGGTCAGCACCTTGTTCACGGTCATCCGCGAGCAGCCGTACTGCTCCATCAGTTCGTGCTCATAGGGAATACGGAACCCCGGCTCCCACTGCCCACTGAGGATGCGGCTTTCCAGATCGGCGCGGATGCGCTGGTTGAGGGTTTCTGCTTTCTTGCCCGTCACTCGGGAGTCCTGGATGGGTGCGACCGGCACTCAGCCGGCCGACAACAACGTCTGCAATGCGCGGGCGAAACGGGCGGCCACGGCATCACGCTGCAGGTGACGGCCCTGATGGACCTGCTGGCGACCCTGGCGCCACACCGAACGCACCGCACCATTACGTGCGGCGAACACCCAGCTGTCAAGCAAGGCGTCGCCGTCGCGGGCGATCAGGGCCGGGTGCGTGGGGTCCAGTTCGACCACGTCGGCCGGGGCGCCCACCTGCAGCCCGGTGGCCACGCCCAGCGCCTGCCCGGCGCCGTGCAGCGACTGCTCGAACAGCCAGCGGCCGCTGGACTGGCCATCACCCGGCGCCAGTACGTTGCGCCCGCGCAGCTGCAGGCGCTGGCCGTACTCGAGCAGGCGCAGCTCTTCGGCCGCGTCGATCAGCACGTTGGAGTCCGAGCCGACGCCAAAGCGCCCACCCGCGCGCGCGAACGCCTGCATCGGGAACAGCCCGTCGCCCAGGTTGGCCTCGGTGATCGGGCACAGCCCCACCACCGCGCGACTGGCCAGCATGCGCTGCACCTCGTCGTCGTCCACGTGGGTGGCGTGCACCAGGCACCAGCGTTCGTCCACGGCGGCGTGTTCGTACAGCCAGCGCACCGGGCGCAGGCCGCTCCACGCCACGCAGGCGTCCACCTCGCGGGTCTGCTCGGCGATATGGATGTGCACCGGACCGGTAGTGAGCGGCAGCAGTGCGTTGAGTTCCTCGCCGGTCACCGCCCGCAGGCTGTGCGGGGCGATGCCCAGCACGGCGTCATCCAGGCCCTGCAGCGCCTGGGTGCAGCCCTGCAGCAGCGCGGCGAAACCGTCCACGTCGTGGATCAACCGGCGCTGCGCCGGATTGGGCGCGGCACCGCCGAAATCGGCATGGGCATAGAACACCGGCAGCAGGGTGAGGCCGATGCCACTGCCCTGCGCGGCGGCGGCGATGCGCTCGGCCATCTCGGCGCGGTTGGCGTACGGGGTGCCATCGGCGGCATGGTGCAGGTAGTGGAACTCGCCCACGCGGGTGAAGCCGGATTCGAGCATTTCCACGTAGGCCTGCTCGGCGATGGCCTGCACCGCCTCGGGCTGCAGGTGCGCCAGGAAGCGGTACATGAGCTCGCGCCAGCTCCAGAAGCTGTCACCGCTTTGCCCGCCGATCTCGGTCAGCCCGGCCATGCCCCGCTGGAAAGCGTGACTGTGCAGGTTGCCCAGCCCCGGCAGCGCGATGGCCAGCGTGGTGTCGCCCGGCTGGGCCGGCACGCCGGCACGCACCTCGGTCAGACGGCCGCCGGCACACACAATGCGCACATCGCGGGCCCAGCCCTGCGGCAGCAGTGCGTGGGTGGCATGGAAAACAAGGGTCGCGGCGGGGGTGGCTGGCATCACTGGACATCCCGGAAGTGGCGCCTATATTGTATAGACATATAAGCCGATGTGGTTGCTGCCATGCACTGTGACACCCTCTGGTACCACGCCCACCTGATCACCGTCGATGGCCCGGGCCTGGGCGTGATCGAGAACGGGGTGATCGCCGCCACCGACGGCCGCATCGTGCACGTGGGCGCGGCCGGTACCGAGACGCACCTGCAGCCGGCGCAGCGTATCGACTGTGGCGGCCGCTGGATCAGCCCCGGGCTGGTCGACTGCCACACCCATCTGGTCTATGCCGGCAACCGCGCCGGCGAGTTCGAGCAGCGCCTGCAGGGCGTGAGCTACGCCGACATCGCGCGCGCCGGCGGCGGCATCGTCTCCACCGTGCGCGCCACCCGCGCCGCCAGCGAGGCCGAGCTGATCGCCGCCAGCCTGCCGCGCCTGGACGCGATGCTGGCCGAAGGCATCACCACGCTGGAAATCAAATCCGGCTACGGGCTGACCTTGGACGATGAAACCAAGCAGCTGCGCGTGGCCCGCGAACTGGGCCGCGTGCGCGCGGTGGAGATCGTGCCGACCTTCCTGGGCGCGCATGCGATTCCGCCCGGCCGCGATGCGCAGGACTACATCGACGAAGTGTGCAACGTGATGATTCCGGCAGTGGCCGCGCAGGAACTGGCCGAAGCGGTGGATGTGTTCTGCGAGAACATCGCCTTCAGCGCCGCGCAGGCCGAGCAGGTGTTCGTGGCCGCCCGCCAGCACGGGCTGGCGATCAAGATCCACGCCGAACAGCTCAGCAACCAGCATGGCGCGGCGCTGGCTGCACGCCACGGCGCCTTGTCGGCCGACCATATCGAACACCTGGATGCCGAGGGCATCGCAGCAATGGCGGCGGCCGGCACCGTGGCGGTGCTGCTGCCGGGCGCGTTCTATTTCACCCGCGACACCACCCTGCCCCCGATCCCGGCGCTGCGTGCAGCCGGCGTGCCGCTGGCACTGGCCACCGATTCCAACCCCGGCACCTCGCCGCTGACCAGCCCGCTGCTGGCCATGAACATGGCCGCCACCCTGTTCCGCATGACCGTGGACGAGTGCATCGCCGGCTTCACCCGTGAATCAGCGCGCGCACTGGGCCGTGCCGATCGCGTGGGCCGGCTGGCGGTCGGCCTGGACTGCAACCTGGCCCTGTGGGACATCGAGGCGCCTGCCGACCTGGTGTACCGCATGGGCTTCAACCCCCTGCACGCGCGCGTGATGCGCGGCGTTTCCGTCTGATTCTTGTGATGTCTGGAGATTCCATGAGCACTACCCTGACCCTGCAGCCCGGCGCGGTGACGCTGGCGCAATGGCGCGCGATCTTCGATGGCGCGCGCGTGCGCCTGGACCCGGCCTCCGCCGCGGCGGTGCTGCGCAGCGCGCAGACCGTGGCCGATATCGTGGCCAAGGGCGCGCCGGTGTACGGTATCAATACCGGCTTCGGCAAGCTGGCCAGCGTGCGCATCGAGCGCGAAGACCTGGCCACCCTGCAGCGCAATATCGTGCTGTCGCACGCCGCCGGCGTGGGTGAGCCGATGCCGGCGCCGGTGGTGCGGCTGATGATGGCGCTGAAGCTGACCAGCCTGGCCCAGGGCGCGTCGGGGATCCTCCCGGAAACACTGGCGCTGCTGGAAGCCTTCCTGCAGCACGACATCGTGCCGGTGATTCCGTGCCAGGGCTCGGTGGGCGCATCGGGCGACCTGGCCCCGCTCTCGCACCTGGCGAGCGTGATGATCGGCGTGGGCGAAGCGTTTGTCGGTGACGAGCGGCTGCCGGCCGCCGACGCGCTGGCCCGGCACGGCCTTGCGCCGCTGGTGCTGGGGGCGAAGGAAGGCCTGGCCCTGCTCAACGGCACCCAGTACTCCACTGCCTACGCACTGGCCGGCCTGTTTGCGATCACCACGGTGTTCCAGGCCGCGCTGGTCACCGGCGCGCTGTCGGTGGAAGCGGCCAAGGGCTCGGACACGCCGTTCGACCCGCGCATCCACAGCATCCGCGGCCAGCGCGGGCAGATCACCACCGCCGCCACGCTGCGCACGCTGATGCAGGGCTCGGCCATCCGCGAATCGCACCGCGACAACGACGTGCGCGTGCAGGACCCGTACTGCCTGCGCTGCCAGCCGCAGGTGATGGGCGCGGCGTTCGACGTCATGCGCCAGGCGGCCACCACGCTGGCGATCGAAGCCAACGGCGTGTCCGACAATCCGCTGGTGTTCACCGACACCAATGAAGCGCTGAGCGGCGGCAACTTCCACGCCGAGCCGGTGGCCTTCGCCGCCGACATGCTGGCCATGGCCATCTGCGAAATCGGCTCGATCAGCGAGCGTCGCACCGCGATGCTGGTGGACCCGGCGCTGTCCGGCCTGCCCGCCTTCCTCACCCCGAAGCCCGGCCTGAATTCGGGCTTCATGATTCCGCAGGTGACCGCCGCGGCGCTGGTCTCGGAAAACAAGCAGCGCGCCTATCCGGCCAGCGTCGATTCGATTCCGACCTCGGCCAACCAGGAAGACCATGTGTCGATGGCCGCGCACGGTGCGCGCCGGTTGCTGGCGATGGCCGAGAACGCGGCCAACGTGGTTGGCATCGAGCTGCTGGCCGCCGCGCAGGGCTGCGACTTCCATGCCCCGCTGCGTTCCAGCGACGCGCTGGAAGGCGTGCGTGCGCGCCTGCGCGCGCAGGTACCCACGCTGCAGGACGACCGCTACTTCCATCCGGACATGGTGGCTGCCACCGCGCTGGTGCGCAGCGGCGCACTGGCCGAGGGCCTGACCGACGTGCTGCCGCAGGTGGAGCCGCTGGCATGACCACCCACCCGGACTGGCTGCAGGTGCACGAGGGCGATGCGCCGCTGATCGTCAGCTTCCCGCATACGGGCAGCGAGCTGCCGCACGACCTGATCAATGGCTACCACTCGCCATGGCTGGCGCGCCGCGATGCCGACTGGTGGGTACATGAGCTGTACGACTTCGCCCGCGGCATGGGGGCCACGACCGTGCGCTCGGCGATCTCGCGCTCGGTGATCGACCTCAACCGCGACCCCAGCGGCGTGTCGCTGTACCCGGGCCAGAACACCACCGGCCTGTGCCCGCTGACCACCTTCGACAACCAGCCGCTGTACCACCCCGGCAGCGAGCCGGACGAAGCCGAGATCGCGCGCCGCCGCGACACATATTTCGCGCCGTACCACGACGCGCTGGCCGCGCAGATCGCACGGCTGCGCCAGCACCACGGCACCGTGGTGGTGTATGACGCGCACTCGATCCGCTCGCATATTCCGCACCTGTTCGACGGCGAGCTGCCGCAGTTCAACCTGGGCACCGCCGGCCCGTCGGGCGCGGTCGATACGTCCTGCGACAACACGCTCAGCGACGTGGTGGAGAACCTGCTGAAGATCAGTGGCCTGTCCCACGTGCGCAACGGCCGCTTCAAGGGCGGCTGGATCACCCGCCACTACAGCAACATTCCCGGTGGCGTGCACACCCTGCAGATGGAACTGGCCTGCCGTGGCTACATGCACGAGCCGGCCCCGGACCAGGTGGACGAACACAGCTGGCCCACCCCGCTCGACCCCGACCACGCCGCACCGCTGCGCCACACCCTGGCGCAGGTGCTCAACGCCTGCCTTGCATTCGCTACGAACCGGAGCGCCGCATGACCCGCAACGACCCGTCCCGCACCATCATCGCGCCTACCGGCACCACGCTCACCGCCAAGAGCTGGCTGACCGAAGCGCCGCTGCGCATGCTGATGAACAACCTGCACCCCGACGTGGCCGAGCGGCCGCAGGAACTGGTGGTGTACGGCGGCATCGGCCGCGCCGCGCGCGACTGGGAAAGCTTCGATGCGATCGTGGAAACGCTCACCCGCCTGGACGACGACCAGACCCTGCTGGTGCAGTCGGGCAAGCCGGTGGGCGTGTTCCGCACCCATGTGGATGCGCCGCGCGTACTGATCGCCAACTCCAACCTGGTGCCGCGCTGGGCCAACTGGGACCACTTCAACGAGCTGGATAAGAAGGGCCTGGCGATGTACGGCCAGATGACGGCCGGCAGCTGGATCTACATCGGCGCGCAGGGCATCGTGCAGGGCACCTACGAAACCTTCGTGGAGATGGGCCGCCAGCACTACAACGGCAGCCTGGCCGGCAAGTGGCTGTTCACCGGTGGGCTGGGCGGCATGGGCGGCGCGCAGCCGCTGGCTGCGGTGATGGCCGGTGCCTCGTGCCTGGCGGTGGAATGCCGCAAGAGCAGCATCGAGATGCGCCTGCGCACCGGCTACCTGGACACCTGGACCGACAATCTGGATGAGGCGCTGCGCCTGATCGAGGAATCGTGCACGGCCAAGAAGCCGCTGTCGGTGGGCCTGCTCGGCAACGTCGCCGACGTGCTGGACGAACTGCTGCTGCGCGGGGTCAAGCCGGACCTGCTGACCGACCAGACCTCCGCGCACGACCCGGTCAACGGCTACCTGCCGCAGGGCTGGACGGTGGAAGAATGGGACGACAAGCGCGTGACCGCGCCGAAGGTGGTGGAGAAAGCCGCACGTGCCTCGATGGCCACCCACATCCGCGCCATGCTCGCCTTCCACGCACTCGGCGTGCCCACGGTGGACTACGGCAACAACCTGCGCCAGATGGCGCTGGAAGAAGGCGTGGAAGACGCGTTCGATTTCCCCGGTTTCGTGCCCGCCTACATCCGCCCGCTGTTCTGCCGCGGCATCGGCCCGTTCCGCTGGGCCGCACTGAGCGGTGATCCGGAGGACATCGCCAAGACCGACGCCAAGGTCAAGGAGCTGATCCCGGACAACCCGCACCTGCACCGCTGGCTGGACATGGCCGCAGAGAAGATCAAGTTCCAGGGCCTGCCCGCGCGCATCTGCTGGGTGGGCCTGGGCGACCGTGATCGCCTGGGCCTGGCCTTCAACGAGATGGTCGCCAACGGCGAGCTGAAGGCCCCGGTGGTGATTGGCCGCGATCATCTGGACAGCGGCAGCGTGGCCTCGCCGAACCGCGAAACCGAGGCGATGGCCGACGGTTCCGATGCGGTGTCCGACTGGCCGTTGCTCAACGCCCTGCTCAACACCGCCAGCGGTGCCACCTGGGTGTCGCTGCACCACGGCGGCGGCGTCGGCATGGGCTTCTCGCAGCACGCCGGCATGGTGATCGTCTGCGACGGCACCGAAGCGGCCGCCAAGCGCATCGCACGCGTGCTGTGGAACGACCCGGCCACGGGCGTGATGCGGCATGCCGATGCGGGGTATGAGATCGCGGTGGAATGTGCGAAGGAAAAGGGGCTGGACCTGCCGGGGATTCTGGGCTGATCCCGATGCGTCCCGACCCACGGTCGGGACCTACCGCTCCTGATGCGTCCCGACCAACGGTCGGGATCTACCGCTCCGGATGCGTCCCGACCAACGGTCGGGATCTACCGCTCCGGATGCGTCCCGACCAACGGTCGGGATCTACCGCGGGCCGCGTAGAGCCGGGCTTTGCCCGGCTGCTCCTGTTGCCTAATCGTCCAACGGCACGTCACCGTCCCAATTGAACGACGGCATCCACTGCGCCGCATCCTCCACCGGCTGTGGCAATCGCCCCTCCAGCCAACCCAGCAGATCATCCGGCGAGAATCCTGCGTCACTGGATTGAATCCGCCATGACAGAAACTCACTGGCCGGGCCATTGAGGTACGGCGGCGGCGCGACGGGCATGAACGTCGTCGGCAGTGCTTCGGTCAACGACAACCCGTTGACCACATAGGCAAGCTCCTGCACGGCACTCCAGGCCAGCGGATGCGCAAGATTCAGCGTGAACCCCACGTACCAGGTACTGTCCCCGCCCCGGCCCCAGTGCATCGGCGACGCCGAAATGGCCGGAATCTTCTGCAGGTACTCCAGCAGTTTCTTGAATTCGCCTTGCTTGGCCAAGTGGTTCTCCAGAGAAGGTTTATGCAACCGCCAGTATCGCTGAAGCAATCCGTGCTTCCACAACGGTATGCATGCGATTCAGTACGCAGCGCGACTCAAGGTTTCAGATTTCCTGCCGATCGTGTGACAGCGCCAGCAACTGTCGATATCAATGCGACGGCGGCGCAAGGATCACTCAACCACAATGGAGTTGTACGCATGGCACACGAAATCACCATGGACCTGTCCACCAAGTTCGTTCTGCACAAGGACGTGGAACTGGCGGTCAGGAAGGACGGCAAGCTGCTCGGCACCGCATTGATCAGCAAGGGGAACATCCAGTGGGTTCCGGCCGGAAACTCGGTGAACAAGAAGCAGTTGAGCTGGACGAAGTTTGCCGCCCTGATGGAGGAGCACGGCAAGGACGTCAAGATGAAGTAACCGGCCGTACCACCCGGGAAGCCGCCCACCGGTCAGTTTCCCGGGGGCGGACGCCAACGGAACCCGGTTGGGCTGGGCCGTACGGCACGGACGGGTGACGCGCTGCGCCATACCTGTTAACTTGCGCGCCATCTTTTTGGTTTACAGCCCTTACGCATGTCGCTTTCGCCGTACCGCCCCTGCCCGACCCTGCTGTCCCTGGCCGTCGCCCTCGGCCTGTCTGCCGGCGCCCACGCCGCCCCCCAGGCCACCACCCTCGACGCGGTCAACGTGACCGCCGCCAGCGAGACCGAGCAGGCCCGCGTCGCGCTCAAGCGCGTGCCCGGCGCCAGCAACGTGGTGGACCTGACCAAGGCCGACGGCCGACTGTCCACCAGCGCCGATGTGCTGGCCTACCAGCCCGGCATCAGCGCGCAGTCGCCGGGCAACGAAGGCGCCAAGGTGTCCATCCGTGGCTCGGGCATCAACCGGGGCCCGGGCGCGCATGCATCGGGCATTGCGGTGTCGCTGGATGGGCTGCCGTTGAGTGGCCCCGGCGGCACGCCGTATGAGCTGCTTGAGCCGCTGTGGTTGAGCCGGGCCGAGGTGCTGCGCGGTGCCAACGGGTTCGAGCGCGGTGCGTTGGCGCTGGGCGGTGCCATCAATTACGTGAGCCGCAACGGGCGCGATTCGGGCGGGCTGGAGCTGCAGTACGAAGCGGGCAGCCGCGGGTACCAGAAGCGCAGCGTCGGCTATGGCGGCGTGAGCGGCGATATCGACTACTACCTGACCTACACCGATACCGAATCGGACGGCTACCAGCGCCACGCCGCCAGTGACGGCAAGGGCGCCATGGCCAACCTGGGCTGGCAGATCACCCCGACCCTGGAAACGCGCTTCTTCGTGCGTTACCGCGAGACCAATCACGAAACGCCCGGGCGCCTGACCCGCGACCAGATCCGCAACGACCCGCGTGCGGCCAACCCGGCCAACCTGGCCATCGATGCACGCCGTCCGCAGCCGGGCAGCACCTGGATCGGCAACATGACCACCTGGCAGATCGACGAAGCGTCCTCGCTGCAGGCCGGGCTGGTGTATCACAAGTACCCGATGGACTTGAACGAAAGCCTGTACCGGCAGCAGCTGGACTACAGCAACCTCAACGCCACCGTGGACTACCGCCACCGCCACATGCTGTTGGGCCGCACCAGCGTGACCACGCTGGGCCTGCGCGTCACCCACGACCTGGACGCGGACGTGCGCGAAACGCTGCGCTTTGCCAGCAACGGCTATGCCGCCGGCACCCACACGCGCGACTTTTCGCACCACGGCACCGACAGCACGCTGCACATCGGCAACGACCTGGCCCTGACCGACGCGCTGCACCTGCAGACCGGGCTGGCGCTGATCAACACCCGTCGCGATGTGCAGGTGACCTGGCCGGCCACACCCGAGCGCCTGCGCGAGCGCCAGTGGGATTACGCGCCGCGGCTGGGCTTCACCTGGCAGCAGACCCCGCAGCTGCAGTGGTTCGGCAACCTGAGCCGCTCGGTGGAGCCGGCGCATCCGTGGTCGATGATCTGGGGTTCCAACCAGTACTTCGCCGCCGGCAACGGTGCCTCCACCGGCCGCCAGCGCGCGCCGGTGGAACTGGACAACCAGACCGCGACCACGCTGGAACTCGGCGCGCGCGGCGACAGCGCGCTCGGCCGCTGGGAGCTGACCGGCTATTACGCGCGCCTCAACCACGAACTGCTCACCGTGGAAGTGCAACCGGTACCGAACCTGTTCGTGGCCGAGAACAACGCCAGCCCGACCATGCACCGCGGCCTGGAAGCCGGGCTGGACAGCACGCTTTGGCAGGGGCGCGATGGCCGCCTGTCGTTGCGCCAGGCCTACACCTTCAGCGACTTCCGCTACCGCGATGATGCGCTGTTCGGCAGCAACCGCCTGCCCGGCCTGCCCCGCCACTACTACCAGGCCGAGCTGCGCTACGACCACCCCACCGGTTTCTACGCCGCGCTCAACACCGAGTACGCCTCGGCGATGTTCGTGGACTACGCCAACAGCGTCCGCGCCGACAGCCACGCCATCGTCGGCAGCCGGGTCGGGTTCGATGCCCCCAGCGGGCGCTGGCAGGCGTGGGCGGAGATGCGCAACATCGGCGACCGCCACTACGCGGCGACGGTAACGCCGGGCTACAACGATGCCGGCAAGGACGTGGCCCGCTCCACCCCGGGCGAAGGCCGCGGCGTGTATGCCGGCCTGCGCTGGCGCTTCGACTGAGCGAGCCGGCCAGCAACGGCAGCGTTGCTGGCCCTCACGCAAGCCGCGGGAGACCAGTAGAAATACTGAGCCAAACCGGCAGGATTGCCGTGGCGCGCACGCCACGCCAGGGCGACACTCGGCACATCCCCCGCCTGTGGAGCCCGCCGTGACCCCCATCCTTCCGCGCATGCTGTGCGTGCTGTCGCTGGCCCTGTGTACGGTCGCCATGGGCCACGCCCAGGACATGCCGGGCACGGCGAGCGCGCGCTTCGACCAGCTGGACCGCAACCACGACGGTCGCGTGACGGCCGACGAGTACAACGGCAAGGCCGTATTCGCCGCACTGGACGCCGACCGGAACTACCGGCTGACCCTGGACGAACTGCAGGCGGTACTGGGACCGGACCGCGACGGCCAACTGTCAGCGGCCGACCGCCTGCGCGTGGCCGACCTACGGTAACGGCGAACTCAGCCAGGACGAAGTGAGCCGCTTCGCGCAGATGCGCTTCCAGGGCCTGGACAGCAACCGCGACGAGCGCCTGGACCTGGCCGAATTCCAGCGCGGTTTTCTGCAACGCTGAGCGCCGTCGCATCGCTTACGTCGCCTGCGCCGCCTGCCGCCGCTGCCGCCATTCGGCCCAGAACAACGCCCAGCCGCGTGCCTCCCCGGGATCGGTTGCCGGGTGTTTGGGGCTGCACCGCGCATAGAAGGCGTCGACCACGTCCACGAAGGCAAGCACCGCTTGCCGCCACTCTTCCAGGGACACCCGGCAAGGGCCATCGCCAGCGTCCAGCAGCACGTCATCGCCCTGATGGGTCACCGTGACATCGCGCCCGCTGGGGCACCCCATGCAGAACACCGGAAACACGCCGCTGGACGGTAACGCGATGTAGCCACAACAGGGAAACAGCGCATTGCCGTCGCTCACGTGGTCCGCCGGCACGTGGTCATGCTGCAGCGTACGCAGCAGATACAGCCCGGCCGCGCTCAAGGTGAAGCTGCCATCGGCGGGCGTGACCAGCGCTTTGCCGTCCACCGCCAGCATCACCGTGCCGTGCGCGCAGGGGTCGTCCGCATCATCGGCCTCGCCGCTGATCCAGCCCAGTTCAAGGATGCGCAACTCAAGCATCGGGGATATCCATTCCACGTCTTTCCCACACCGTCAGACGGCAGCTGCCTGGACGAACAGCGACAGATACATGGCCAGCACCGCGAAGCTGCCCCACAGCAACATGCTGACCATCCCCACCACGCCGGCCAACCAGTAACGCAGCCCGCCACCGAACACCGCCACCAGCACCACCAGCACCGGGCCTGCCCAGACCCACGGGTAGCTGCTGACGAAGGCAGCGGAGAGTGCAGGCGGTTCCATGCCCGCCTGCAGCAACGGCGCCAACAGGCGCGGCAGCAATGCAGCGCCCATCGCCGTGACCAGCACCGCGGTGATGCCGCTGCAGGCCAGCCCGATCACCAATGCGCCCACGCCGGCGATGCCGCCGGTGGCACCGGCCACGGCGCGTTGCAGCAGGCTCATTTGCCGCGCACCGTCTGCAGTACATCGGCCAGGGTGTTTGCGTGGGGCGCGATTTCCTGCGCCACCCAGCCCAGCCCGGCGGAAAACACCAGCACGCCGATCAGCGGCCAGAAGGTATGGGCCAGGCACAGCCGCCACCACCCCTGCGCGCGCATGCCCTGCATGCGCCGGTACAGGCCCCCGGCAATGGCGGTGTCGACCAGCAGCTCGGCCATCAGCACCGGCGCGGACCAGATCACCCAGCTGGCTGCCACCAGCGTTCCGGCAGCGATCGCCAGTACCGCGATGAGGGCCATGACCGGCACGCCCGCATCGCCGTCGGCGAGGTCCAGCAGTGACCCGTCGCTGCTGGGGGTGCCTGCGCTGGAGCCGGTCGCCGGCGCCCACGACGCCGATGCGCCACCGCCACCGGTTTGCCCGCCCTGCCCACCCCACTGCGGGCCCGTGCTGGGCGACGACGAACCGCCACTGCCGCCGCTGTTGATCACCGCCTCTGCAACATCATTCCGGCGCAGGTGCAGCCACAGCCACATCAACAGCAGGAACGTCAGGTAAGCCAGCAGCACGGCCAGCGGATACCGCAGCAGCATGGTGTCCAGGCCGCCCAGACGCAGCAGGTGCGCCGCCAGCAGGCCCGCCACGGCCGTGACCATCACGATCACGGCCATCTGCAGCCGCGGCCAGCCGCCCCGCTGCAGCTGCTGACGGGCGCGGGCAATTTCACTGCCGCGGGTCAGCGGCAACAGCAGCGGCCTGGGCGGTCGCACCACCCGCCGGTTCATGGCTGCACCTGCTTGGTGACCGCCTCGATGCGATGGCCATCGGGGTCGATCACGAACGCCGCGTAATAGCGGTCACCGTAATCCGGTCGCAGTCCGGCGGGGCCATTGTCCTGCCCGCCGGCCTGCAGCGCGGCGCGATGGAAGTCCTGCACCGCGGTGCGCGTGGGGGCGCTGAAGGCCAGGTGGAAGCCGGGCCCGGGGGCGGCAGCATCGTCGCGCAGTTTCAGGCACAGCATGTCTTCGTCGTCGACCAGCCCGTACCCGATGGCGGTGTCATCCTCGAACACGCGGCGGTAGCCGAGCGCGCCGAGTGCGGCGTCGTAGAACGCGCCGGCCGCAGCCAGGTCGCGGACCCCAAGGGACAAGTGATGCAGCATGCGGACGTCCTTGCCGTGGAATGCGGAATGCACGGCAACAGTGTAAAGGCGCGTCGCGCTCAACGGCGCTTGCGGGTGCTCATCCGCGCGCAGGCAGCGCCACCAGCGCCTGCAGCTGCGCGGCTACCCGGTCGAACGGTGCGATGTCCTGCATGGCCCGGCACATCGCCACGGCACCTTCCACGCTGGCGATGATCAACGTGGCCTGCGCCGCAGCCTGTGCCGGCGCATGGCCGGCAGCGGCCAGCGCAGCGCCCAGCCGGTGTTCCCACTGCGCGAACACCGCCGCCGCGGCACCGCGTGCCTGGCTGGCCACCGCATCCACCGGTTCTTCCACCGCAGCCGCCAGCACCGGGCAGCCGGCCGCAAACTGCGTGCGCAGCAGGCGCGCGCGCCACATCTGCAGAAACTGCTGCAGGCCCGGCGCTGCGCCGTCCTGCAAAAGTTCGGCGAGCAGAGCATCCACCTTGTCGCCGGCCTGGGTGGTGGCGCGCGCCAACAACTCCTGCTTGCCGCCCGGGAAATGGTGATACGTGGAGCCCAGCGGTGCATCGGCGGCCTTGGTCACCTCGCGGATGCTGGTGGCGTTGAGGCCCACCCGCGCCAGCATGTCCGCCGCCGCCGCGATCACGCGCTGGGGTGCATCGGTAGGGCGAGGCGACATGGCGTGATTCCTTGCTATGACAGTCGTCATACATTAGCGTATCCGGACTATAACAGTCGTCATATTCCGCATGAATCTCTGGTTCCGCCTGCTGTACCTGCTGCTGTGCAGTTTCTTCCGGCCACGGCTTGCCGCGCCGTTCGGGGTCTCACGGCTGCCGTTCCGGGTACTGCCCAATGACCTGGACAGCAACCTGCACATGACCAACGGGCGCTACTGGAACATCTTCGATCTGGGCCGGCTGGACCTGATCCTGCGGATGGGCCTGGGCCGGGTGGCGCTGCGCGAGAAATGGGCGCCGATCGTCGGCGCCGGCACCATCCAGTTCCGCCGCGAACTGAAACCCTTCCAGCGTTTCACCTTGGAAACGCGGCTGGTGGGCTGGGTCGGCACACGGGTGATCATGGAGCAGCGCGTGCTGCTGGGCGGGGAGAAGATCGCCACCCGTGCCCTGCTGGTCACTGGCATCTACGACCGCCGCCAGCGCCGCTTCGTGGACATGCCGCGGATGATGCAGTCCATCGGCGCCGACGACGTGCCCTCCCCGCCCCTCAGCGCCGCCGCCGACGCCTTGTTGGCGGCAGACGCGGCGCTCAAGCAGGACGACGCCTGAGCGCGTCGTTCAGCGCGGTCGCGACAGCGCCTGGGTGATCGCCGCCTCGGCCAGCGGCGCCATCCGCGCGTAGCCGGCTGGCGTGGGGTGCACGCCGTCAGCAGCCAGCGCCTTGTCCAGGCCACCGTCGCGGTTGGCCAACGGCGTGTGGTAATCCAGATACACCACGTTGTGCGTGCTGGCGTACCGCTTCAACGCCGCATTCAACGCGCGCACCTTGGGCGCCGGCTGCACGCCGCGCTGCCACGGGTAGTCGCTGACCGGCAGCACCGAACTGAGCACCACCGCGATGCCGTGTGCCTGGGCCAGTTCCACCATCGACTGCAGGTTGTCTTCGATCATCGCCTGGCTGGCCGCGCCGGTATTGCCGGCAATGTCGTTGGTGCCGGCCAGGATCACCACCACCGCCGGCTGCAGCGCGATCACATCCTGGCGGAAACGCACCACCATCTGCGCGGTGGTCTGCCCGCTGATGCCGCGGTTGAGGTAGCCCTTGCCGGGGAAGAAGGTGTCGCTGCCGGTGCGACCCCAGCCTTCGGTGATGGAATCGCCGAACAACACCACGCGCGGCGTGCCGCAAACCGGGGCCGCCAACGCGGCATTTTCATCCCGGTAACGCTGCAGCTGCGGCCAATCGAGCAGGCGCTGCTGCAGTTCAGCGATCTGACGCTGTTCCAGCGTATCGGCGGGCTGCAGCAGCAGCGGATTGACCGCCTCCTTTGCCTGCGCGGCAGGCAACAGCAGCGCAACCAGCGCCAGCGGCAGCGCGGCGTGCAACATCGAAGGCATCGTGCAGTCTCCCTGGGTGACCCGGTCAGCCTAGCATGCACCCCGCCGACGCTTGCCTGGCAGCAAGGCGCGCCACAATTTCCATGAGCGCCAGAGGCGCCGGAACACGCGTCGGCTGCGTCGGCGCAGCCCCGGCGAGCTGCTGCGCAGCCGGTGTTCCACCGCGTCCAGCACGCGCTCGGCGGCCCGTCCATCGGGCTGCGGGTGGATGCTGGCCGCATAGGCGTGACGTGCATCGGACAGCGCGTGGGGCGCCGCCAGCGCCTGCTGGATGGCCGCATCGATGTCCGCTGGCGCGCGAACATCCTGCATGCAGGGCTGCGGCTGGCGATGGCACACCGTCACGACGGGCTTGTCGAGCAGCACAAACTCTTCCACCACCGACGAGGTATCGCAGACCAGCACGTCGGCGGCGTGCAGCATCGCGGCCAGGTGCGCCGAATCCAGGAAGCAGGCATGCGGGCCGGCCAACGCCTGGTAGTGCTGGCGCAGGTCGGCGGGCGCCAGGGGATGCAGAGTGAGCAGCCAGTAGCGATCCCCGCGCGCGATCAGCGCCTCCAGTACCGGCAGGCAGTCACGGGCCTGGCTCAAGGGCACATTGAAGGTGGAGGCAAACATCACGGTCGGCCGGCCAGCGGCAGCTGCACGCAGTGCGTGTGCCTGCGCGCAGGGCCCGGCAAACAGGGTATCCAGCTTCGGCCACCCGGTCTGGACCACGCTGAAATTGCGCCGCTGCGCGGCCAGTGCCTGCAGCGGTCCGGTCGTGGCCGGCCCGTGCGCGCAGTACAGGTCGAACAACCCGAGCATGCGGAACTGGCCCGCGCGCGGATCCCGTTTGTGCAGGTTCAGCCCGTGGAACAGCTGCACCTGCAGGCCGGGAAGAAACGGCGGAATGCGGTTGACCGTGGAAAACACCGCGTGCGGCCGGAATCGCCACAAGGCGCGCCCGCTGCACAGGCGCGGCTCGTCGGCGCGCAACCCGGCCGCAACGGCATCGGGTGCCAGCCATGCCACGCGGTGACCGCGCGCCTGCGCTTGTGCGGCAAGCGGGCGCAGGATGGGCAGCGCGTACTGCTCCGACGCCAGCATTACCCAGCGTCGAGGTGCCGGTGCGTCCAGGCCATCGGCAAGCGCATCAGTCGCCAGCGATGGCAGGCCCGCCATGCAGGCCTCACCCATGCCGGTGACCTGCTTCCTGCCCCTCCACCGATGCGGGCGCGCCGCTGAGGACCGCAGCAAGGCGCTCACGAAACGCCGCGTCACGCTGCAGGAAACGCGCGCGTGCCCGCTGGCCCAGCGCTACGCACGCCGGCGGTGACAACTGCAGTGCCCGGGCAACACCGGCTTCGATCGCGTCGACCGATACGCGGTAGCGCCGGCCCAACCCCATCTGCTCACCCGGCGTGCAGTCCAGCAGCAGCCCGCAGGCCGCATCAACCAGTTCGTTCATGGGCGCCGCGTCGGTGGTCAGCACCACGGCGCCCACGCTCATTGCCTCGGCAATGGAATGACCGAAGCCCTCGATCTCGGATGGACAGATGTGGAAACGATGGGCGTTCTGCAACCGTTGCAACCCGGCATCGTCGAGGTAGCCGGCCATGACCACGATGTTGGGTGCGGCCCAGTCCGTGCGCGCATGGCGCTTGCGCTGCACCACCGTCAGGCACGGCCACTCGGGATGACGCCGCCAGGCCTCGATCACCACGTCGGTGCCTTTGGCGGTGCTGCGTCCGGCAAGGTGGAAGAAGGTGGCCTGCCGGAGCACGGCGGGATCGAACCGGTCGGCGCAGGTGAAGCCCGTATAGCGCGTTGCACACCCCAGCTGCGCGAACAGCGGCTCGGCGTGCCGGGTTTTGCACAACACCTGGTCGAACCGCGGCAGCAGCGCCACCCATTCCGGCTTGAACCACTCGGGATTGGGGATCAGCAGGTTGCGCCCCGCGCAGTCCAGGGTGGGTGCGTAGATCCGCTCCAGCGACAGCTGCGCATCGTAGCGGCCGTGCAGGCGGCAGCGCGCACGGGTCCACCAGTGTCGCAACCGGGCGCCCAGCCGGGAGCGTCCAAGGCCCACGGCAGACACTTCGTGGTGGGCACGCAACACGTCGGCCACGATGGCCAGATCGCGACTCAGCCCTGCCCCGTTGTCGCGGGTAATGACACGCACCTTGCTCACGTCGTCGCCCTGGAGCGCCGCAGCACCGCCAACATGGTCGGTGTGGGTCGTCCTTTCCCCGGGCCATCATCTGCTGGCGAAGGCCGGCCGTGCAAGCGCCGCGGGCGGCGCTGCGCGGTTCAGCCCCTCCAGGCCAGCACCTGGGCCCGCGTTGCCAGCGCCGTTTCGATGCGCTGCAGGCAATCGGGCGTGGGGCTGACCAGGCACCACTGTGCGCTGTGGCGCAGCAGCGGCAGGTCGGCGTGGTGGTCGGTATAGGCCATCGCCCACGGCGGTGCGAAGCCACGCGCGGCCAGCATCGGAATCTTGTTCTCGCCCAGACAGTGCTGTTCGCTGACCCAGCCGCCCCATAGCGGGCGCAGCGTGGAGGCCACCAGCGGCACCTCGCCCAGCCCGCCATGGACCAGCAGCGCGCGTGCCAGCGGCTCCCAGCAGCCGGTAGCGATGACCACCCGGTCCCCCTGCGCCAGATGCTCGCGCAGGCGTGCGACGGCCGGTGCGATGAACAGCGCTTCGTCCCCCGCGAACACGGCATCGGCATGCGCCTGTGCCAGCGCCTGCATTGCCTCACGGCTGCGCCCGAAGGTGGCCAGCCATACCGCACACCGCATGGGCAGGCGGCGCGTGCGGGGGACCAGCAGCATCGGTGCCAACAGCGGCAGCGCCACGATCAGCGCGGCCAGGCGCCACGGCTGGCGGCGCAGCAGGCCCTTGAAGAAGCGACGCGCCGTTTCCCAGCGGGTCAGGGTGAGGTCGAAATCGAACACAACCACGTTTGCATGGGGCATCCGCGCACTCCCTGTTGCGGTGGAGTCCCGATCATAGCGGCACTGCTGCACACGCGTCCGGGGTGCTGCCGTGCGGAGGCACAACATGGCAGACTCCCCTGCGCCCCCGATTCACAGCACAAGGATGTCCATGATCGTTCCCGAATACTGGGCAGAAGCCCGACGCGAAGTACGGCACAACCGCAAGCAGTTGATCGTGCGCCGCTTTGGCTGGTCCGATGAAAGCGTGGCGGCTGCGCAGGCACATGCCGACGCGCGCGCCCAGGACGCCCTGCATGCCATCGCCGACGGGCAAGCCCTGCCGCGCAGCGAACGTCGCACCAACTACGGCGTGGACGGCGTGCCCATCCGTGAGCAGATCGTCGAGCGCCATGGCGATATCGTGCTGACCCGCAACAGCTACGGCGCGCTGTGCCTGAACACCCCGGACGTGCTGTTTGCCGATATCGACCACCGCCCGCTGCCGTCCGGGTGCGTCATCCCTTCGCTGCTGGCGGCCGCACTGTGGGCGGTCGTGGCCATTGCCGCAGGCAACCTGTGGAACGGGATGGTCGGCGCGGGGCTGGCCAGCGTCGTGCTGGTCGCGGTGAACGCGGTGGTCCTGATGGTCAAACGCGCCCGCCATCGCGACGAGCAGCTGGAAGCCGGGGCGCTGGCCCGGGTCGAACAGTTCACCCGGCAGCACCCGGGCTGGCACCTGCGCGCGTACCGCACCCCGGCCGGCATGCGCGTGCTGGCGATGCACAGCACCTTCTCGGCGCAGGATCCCGAGGTGCACGCCCTGTTCCAGGCGCTGCAGACCGACGCGCTGTACGCGCGCATGTGCCGGGTGCAGAACTGCTTCCGCGCCCGGCTCACGCCCAAGCCTTGGCGGATCGGCATGCGTCGGCGCATCCGCCCACCGGTGGCGGCATGGTCGGCCGAGCAGGCGTTCCTGCCCGGTCGCCTGCAATGGATTGCCGACTACGAGCGCAAGGCGCAGGGCCATGCGGCGTGCCGGTTCCTGAAGGCGTTCGGCGACGAACGACGCGTGGACGCCAAGGCCGACGTGGTGCGCGCCCTGCACGACCGGATCGCCAGGGCGTATGAGCCGCTGCCGCTCGGCTGAGCAGCACCGGCCGTTCCGCTCAGAACCCGTCGAGCGTGCGCAGCAATGAGCCGAAGGTGAGGTAGAACGAATCGTGGCCGCCCTGGGCGCGGCCATAGCCCAGGAACACCGGCCCCAGGAAGGTGTCCGCGCCGATGAAGACGCTGCCGGCGGTCTGCATGCCGTCGATGTTCACCGCGTCGCGGGTCTGCCAGAAACCGCCCCATTCCACGCTGCCGCCGACATACAGCGGAATGGTCAGCAGCGAATCGGCGTGCGCGACGCGGCGGTAGTACACCACCCGCGCCAACGCCGTCTGTGGCGCGAAGATCGCCTCTTCCGGATACCCGGACAGGTTGCCCAGCCCGCCCAGGAAACCATACGTCGCCAGGACGTCGTCGCCGCCATGCGCCGACGATGCCCGCACGCCACCCAGCCAGCGGTTGCGGCCGTGCGACCACACACCATCCCACTGCAGGCGCGTGACCGCGGCCGAATCGGCGGTGCCGAGCGTGTCCAGGTAGTGCTGGCGGGTCAGCGACAGGCGCTGGCCGCGGCTGGGGAACGCCGAACTGTCGATCGAATCGTGGCGCAGCTGCCAACCCACGCTGCCCATGTCGGCGCGATAATTGCCCAGTTCGCTCGGGTTGCCCACGTCCAGCCGCAGCCGCTCGCGGCCACGCTCCAGGAAGCCGGCCAGCTCCCAGTCCGGATGCGGCGAATACGCCCAGCGCACACCGCCCAGCCATTGGCTGTAACGGAACTCCGCCAGCGCGCCGCCGCGCATCAGGGCCAGGTCTAGGTCGGTCGCGCGGTACTTGGCATAGGTCGATAGCGCATGCCGTCCGCTACGGCCAAACGGGCGGTAATACTCGGCAAACGCCTCCTCCACCTCGCCAAGGCCCACGCGCAGTTTCAGCTCGGCGCCCTGGTCGCTCAGCCCGGTACGGGTCAGCTCGCTGATCAGCTGGTAGTTGCTGCTGCCGTCGAAATCGTCGGACAGGCGCAGCGCGAAGTGCAGGAAATCCGGCCCCCACCGCTTGTCCTGCGGGGCCAGTACCAGGCCCTGGCGGCCGTCACGGTCTTCCAGCCGCCATTGCACCTGCTGGTAGCGCCCTTCGCCGTAGGCGGTGGCCACCTGCTGCTCCACCTCGTCCGGCGCCAACGGACTGCCCACCTGCGATTGCAGGCGTTGTTCGATGTAGCGTCCGGTGCGGGTGCCGTCGCGCAGTACATCGATGAAGGCGACGATCGGTGCCGCATAGGCGGGTGGTCGATGCTGGCGCTCGAACGCGGCGTAGCGCGCCGGGTCCACCTGGTAGCGGCGGATCCCGTCGACCTCTGCCTGCGCGGCCTGCTCGCCCACGCCCACGGCCTGCGGTGAGCGGTTGAAATCCTGGCTGCCCATGTCACCGAGCGCCGGGGTCACCAACAGGTCCTGCGCGCCGAGCGTGGCCAGCTGCGCCTGGATCTCGCGCTGCATGAGCACGCTGGCCATCTGGTGGCTGATCGCCAGGGGGGAATCCAGCTGTGCTTCGGTCATCAACGGCGTGCCCACCCGCGACACGATCAGCCGCTGCGCACCCAGCCGCCGTGCTTCATCGATGGGCAGGTTGTCCACCACGCCACCATCGACCAGCAGCCGGTCCTCGTAGCGAACCGGCGCAAACACGCCAGGCACCGACATGCTGGCGCGAATTGCCAGGGCCAGGTCGCCCTGGGCGAACACCACTTTCTCGCCACTCACGATATCGGTGGCGATGGCACGGAAAGGAATCGGCAGCTGATCAAAATCGCGCACCTGCCAGGTGGGCAGCAACAGGCGACGCAGCAGCATTTCCAGCTTCTGCCCCTGGATCAGCCCCTGCGGAAAGGCGATCTTGCCGTTGCTCAGGCCGACCTCCACGCCACCCAGCAGGCGCAGGTCGTCCTCTTTGCGGCGCATGCTGCGCTCGTTGCGCGGTGGCTTGTCGCGCAGCACCTCGGCCCAGTCGATGCGGTCCAGCACCGCCTCGATCTCGTCGGCGGTGTAGCCGGAGGCATACAGCCCGCCCACCACCGCGCCCATCGAGGTGCCGACGATGCAGTCGATCGGCACGCGCTCGCGTTCCAGTACCTTGAGCACGCCGATATGGGCTGCACCGCGCGCGCCGCCGCCGCCGAGGACCAGGCAGGTGCGGGGGCGTTCGGGGTCGTCGTGAGGGGCGTCCTCGACGGCGGGCGCCTGCGCGCCTGCCAGAGCAGGCAGGATCGCCAGCATGCACACCGCCAGCACCCCGCGCACGCGTTCACCGCGCCGTGCCGCGCGTCCGATCTGCATCAGGCTTCTCCCCGGGTGCGGCCATGCACCGCGTCACCCGCGCACTCTGCCTGCCGGTGACGGTCGCGTCCAGACGTACCGCACCTACAACGAGGACCCGTGCCGGCCCTTCACTCACTCCCCAGCAGCAGCAAGTGACCGTCGTCGGTGGGATCCATGGCCAGATAGACAACCTTGTCGCCCCGGCGGAAGCCCGCCGAGCACACCGCCTGCCAGCCCTGGCCACAGTCGACCTCGGGGAACGCGGCGAACGGCGGCGACCCTTCATAGTCGTGTGGCTCAACGGTCCAGCCATCGCGCAGCAACGCGCTGCGTACCGGCACGTACTCCATGCCGCGGTGGAGACCGAGCTGCTCCAGTGTGGTGCTGGATTCGGTGGCGGCGTCGGTCGCTGGCGCGACGGCCAGCAGCAGGGCAATCAGCAGTGTGTTCATTGCGGTGCAGGATAACGAAGATCGGCCGCCCGTTGCAGGGCGGCCGATCCGGTGGGGCATCACGCGCTGTCGAGCAACGGTCGACGTTACCGCGCGTTCTTCACGTAGGTGTCGAACCACGTGAGCATTTCGTACACCAGCTGCTCGTTGGACTCCAACGCGGTGTACCAGTGCGGCTCGTTGGGCAGCATCACCAGACGCGTGGTGCCGCCGTTGCCGCGGATGGCCTGGTAGAGCTTGCGCGACTGGAACGGCTCGGTGCCCGGATTGCCGTGGACCAGCAGCAGCGGCAGCTTGATCTTGTCGGCGTAGAAGAACGGCGACGCCTTCAGGTACACGTCCTGCGCCTGCCACACCGAGCGACGCTCATTCTGGAAGCCGAACGGGGTAAAGGTCTTGTTGTACGACCCGCTGGTAGCCACGCCGGCCTTGAACAGCGTGGTGTGCGCGATCAGGTTGGCGGTCATCAGGCCGCCATGGCTGTGCCCGGTCACGCCGATCCGGTTGCGGTCGACCACGCCCAGGTCCACGGCCTTGTCCACCGCGGCCTTGGCATCGGCTTCCAGTTGCTCCAGGTAGGTGTCGTAGGCGTTCTTCGGGTCGCCCACGATCGGGAACGACGCGTTGTCGATGATCGCGTAGCCGGCCAGCAGCATCAGCCGGTACGGCGCCAGACGGGTGAAGGTCTGCTGCGAACCGGACACCTGCCCGGCCTGCGCGGCGCTGGCGAAGTCGGCCGGGTAGGCATACAGGATGGCCGGCACGCGCTGGCCTTCCTTGTAGCCGGGCGGCGTGTACAGGGTGAACGACAGGTCCACGCCATCGGCGCGCTTGTAGGTCACCAGCCGCTTCTGGATCTGGCGCACTTCCGGGGTCGGGTCGGTGAGTCGGGTCAGCGCGGTGGCGGTGGAGGCGTACTGCGCTTCCCCTTCCTTCGCCGCGGCGTTGCGCTCGCCCTGCTGGCGCACGAACGCGTTCGGCGGGTCCATCACCGACTGGTGCCAGGTGAGGTAGCGGCCGGGCGTGGCGGTCAGGCCGAGGATCTGCTCATACGCATCGGCGTCGCTGCGGAACAGACGCTCGGTCTTCAGCGAGCCCAGGTCCAGGCGGTCCAGGAACGGGCGGTCGCCCTGCGGCGAGGCCCCCTGCCCGCGCAGGAAGACGAACGCGCCGTCCTGGCGCACCACCGACGCGCCGTTGGGCAGGCGCGTGAACACCAGGTTGCCCGGGTCGGCGTACTGCTCGTCGCTGGACAGATCCCACAGCAGGCGACCTTCCTTCTTCGGCTGGTCCACATCGACGATGCGGGTCTGCCGCCAATGGCGGTTCTCATCGTTCTCGAACAGGAACGACACCGCCGGATCGGCGCTCCATGCGATGCCTTCGAAGCGCTGCGCGGTGCGGGCGATCTCCTGCGGCTTGCCGTTGAACGGGGCCTTCAGCGCAAGCACGCGGTCGCGGTGCGGCACCGTCACCTTCCAGTCGCCCTTGTCCAATGCCTCGGCATAGACCAGCGTGGCCGGGTCGGTGGCGCGCCAATCAAAATCACGCGGACCTTCGGGCACGCCGTGCACCGGCACGCGGTCGGCCAGCGGCAGGCTGGCGATCGGGGCAGCGCGGCCCGTGGCCAGGTCGAGCACGGCCACGTCGTTGGCGAAGCGCTGGTAGGTCACGGCGTGGGAGAACGGCGCCTTCAGGGTCTCGGTCAACACGTGCACGCCATCCGGCGCGGCATTGACTTCGTTGTACAGCGCCGGCGTGCCGACGTTGCGCACCTGGCCGGCGACAACATCGACCACCGCCAGCTGCGACGCACCGTAGTAGGCAAACAGTTTTTCATCGTGCGCGCTGGTCAGCGTATCGCGCGCTTCATAGGTGCTGCTTTCGCCGCTGCTGCCGAGCGATTCCTGCACGTCCGGGCCACCGGGTCCATTGCCGCTGGTCGGTGCGGGGCCCTGGTTGGCAGGCACCCGCTTGACCAGCAGCTGCTGCCCGCCGCCCAGCCACTGCAGGGTGTAGCCGAAGATCGGATTGAGCTGCACGTCCGGCACCTGCTTCACCTGGCCGGTCACCGCATCGCCCACCCACAGCTGCACCGAGGTATCCACGGCGTTCTGGAACGCAAACCGCTGCCCATCGGCAGACCACTGCGCCGCGCCCGCACAGCCCTGCGGCAAGGCCACCTTGGTGTGCTTGGCGGTCCCTACGTCGACCAGGGTGAAATCGGCCACGCAGGCCGGGATGCCATAGCCGCCCTGGGTGTCATGGCGGCTGCGGTTCTTCGGCTCCAGGCGCACGCCGGCCAACTTGAGGTACGGCTGGGCCACGCGCTCGATCGAGGGATAGGTCTGCGCGGTGGTCAGCAGCAGGCGCTGCCCGCTCGGGTCCAGGCTGGGCGCCGGCGGCGGCGGGGCCTTGAGCACCTTGAGCAGGTGCTCCGGCGGCTTGGCGTAGTCGGCGAAGGCCGGCGCGGTGGCGAACAGACTGAAGGTGGCAACAGCAACGGCCGCGGCCAGGGTGGTACGACGAATCGGCATGTGGGTCCCCTTGCGATGGTGGGCACCCGACGGCAGGGACGTCGCCGGGCAAACGTCGAATCTAGCACCGGGCGTCCGGGTCGGAATGGGCCGAAAGCACTGGCATGCCGCCGCAGGTGCGACCCGGCGGGCCGTCACTCCAGCGAGCGCGGGGTGCTGGTGAAGGTGTGCAGGCGGTCGCCGTAGAACATGAAGAACAACTGCAGGGTCATCGGGTGGGTGGCGGTGCCGCCCCTGGCCTGCGGATCGTCGGCCAGGCACTCGGTGATGTCCGAGCCGGCGGGAACCGCGTCGCACTGCAGGGTCAGCTGATGGCGTGCGGCAAACCGCTCGACCGCTGCGCGGGAGCCGCCGTCCAGTGCGGCAGCCTGCGCCTGCTCGCGCCAGAAGGTCTCGCGTGCCTGCAGGTTGCTGCCCCCGCGGAATTCATCCAGCAGGCCGCTGTACCACAGCAGCAGCGCGCCCAGGACGACCAGCACCAGATATGCCATTCCCTTGCCCATGTTTCCTCCCTGTGCCGCAGCCTGCATCCGGTTCCGTACCGGGCTGCCGGCCACGGTAAGATGACGCTGCAGCCTCGTCAATGGACGCTCCGTGCGCACACTCCACGCCCTTCGTTACATCACGCCCCTTCGTGAGGGCGGCTCCCTGCCCGCTGTTGTCGAGACCGATGACGACGGTATGGTGGTGCTTAAATTCCGCGGCGCCGGGCAAGGCCCCAAGGCGCTGATCGCCGAGCTGATCGCCGGCGAGATGGCGCGCAGCGTCGGCCTGCCGATCCCGGAAATCATGTTCGTCGAACTCGACCGCGAGTTCGCCCGCACCGAGCCGGACCCGGAGATCCAAGACCTGATCCGCGCCAGCGAGGGCGTCAACCTCGGCAGCGATTATCTGCCCGGCGCCATCAACTACGACCCGGCGGCCATGCCGGTGGATGCCGACCTGGCCTCGCGGATCGTGTGGTTCGACGCGCTTACCAGCAACGTCGACCGCACCGCGCGCAACCCCAACCTGATGGTGTGGCACCGCAAGCTGTACCTGATCGACCACGGTGCGGCGATGTACTTCCACCATGACTGGGCCAACGCGGGCGAGGCCTGCGAAAAGCCGTTCGTGCTGATCCGCGACCATGTGCTGCTGCCGTTCGCCACGCAGATCGCCTGGGTGGATGCGGCGTTGGCGGCGTTGCTGCCCGATGCCGAGATCGAGCGCATCGTCGGCCTTGTGCCGGACAGCTGGCTGGTTGACGAACCCACCTTCGACAGCCCGGCACAGTATCGCCAGGCGTATATCGACTATCTCAAGCGCCGCCTGCAGGTGCGTGCCGTCTTCGTCCAGGAGGCCGTCCGTGCCCACGCTGCACACGTATGACTACGCGGTGATCCGCGTGGTGCCGCGGGTTGAACGCGAAGAGTTCATCAACGTCGGGGTGATCGTGTCGTGCCCGGGGGCCAAACACCTGGAAGCGGCGATCGAGATCGACCCGGCGCGCATGCACGCATTCGCCCCGTCCCTGGACATGGACGCCCTGCAGCCGTGGCTGGATGCCATCGTGGCCATCTGCCGTGGCGACGCGGACGCCGGCCCGATCGCACAGCTCCCGGCCCGGGCGCGCTTCCACTTTCTCACCGCCAAGCGCAGCTCGGTGGTGCAGATGTCGAGCACGCACGTAGGCCGCACCGCCGACCCGGCCGGCGTGGTGGCGCACCTGCTGACGAAGATGGTGCGCGTGCCGTAAGGCCGGATGGCAGGCGCCGACGGACACGCGCATTGATCCACGCGTAGCGCCGGGTTCTACCCGGCTGCCTCTGGGACACGTAGAGCCGGGTTCTACCCGGCTGCTCTTGGCGCTGCAGCGAAGAGCAACAGCGGCCGGGCAGAGCTCGGCGCTACGGGGGTGCGCGTAGAGCTGGGTTCTACCCGGCTGCTCTTGGCGGTGCAGCGATGGGCAACAGCGGCCGGGCAGAGCCCGGCGCTACGGGGTTGCGCGTAGAGCTGGGTTCTACCCGGCTGCTCTTGGCGGTGCAGCGATGGGCAACAGCGGCCGGGCAGAGCCCGGCGCTACGGGGGGCGCGTAGAGCCGGGTTCTACCCGGCTGCTCTTGGCGGTGCAGCGAAGAGCAACAGCGGCCGGGCAGAGCCCGGCGCTACGGGGGTGGCCGCGTAGAGCCGGGTTCTACCCGGCTGCTCTGGGCGGTGCAGCGAAGAGCAACAGCGGCCGGGCAGAGCCCGGCGCTACGGGGTTGCGCGCAGAGCCGGGTTCTACCCGGCTGCTTTTGGCGGTGCAGCGAAGAGCAACAGCGGCCCGGCAGAGCCCGGCGCTACGGGGGTGCGCGTAGAGCTGGGTTCTACCCGGCTGCTTTTGGCGGTGCTGCGAAGAGCAACAGCGGCCGGGCAGAGCCCGGCGCTACGGGGGTGGCCAGCGGCACCAGGCGAAGGGGTATTCGCCAACGGTCGTCGCCAGTCCGGCGCGCACCGGGTTGGCAAGAATGTAATTCGCCTCGGCCAGCCACTGGCGTTCGTCGCGCTGAAGCTGATCGTAGTAGCCTGGCTGCCAGATCACCCCCTGCGTGCCGTTGCGTTGATTGATCGCCTTGGCGGCCCGCGATTTGGTGGTGCGCACGATGGTGGCCAACGTCGTACTGCGCAAGGTAAACATCCAGTGCACGTGGTCCGGCATGACCACCCAGGCCATGGATCGCGTGCGGCCTTCATGATCCGACGCCTGCATCCAGCGGATCATTTCATCCGCGTTGGCAGCAACGGCGAAGAGACGTTGGCGACGTGCGGTGACCGTGGTCACGACGTAGCAGTGCCCTTGGCAGGAGAATCGTCCACGTTGCAATGCGGGGCTGGCCATGGCGGCATCGTGCGACAGTCCAGCGCCTTGTCGCAGCGGCCAATACCGTGCCGGAATGTAGGAAAAATGCGCCGCGCCCGTAGAGCCGGGTTCTACCCGGCTGCGTTTCGCGCCACGGCGAAGTGCAAGAGCGGCCGGGCAGAGCCCGGCGCTACGGGGCAGGATGCGTAAGCCGGGTTCTACCCGGCTGCTCTTGCCTCGATATCAGGGGCTTTGCCGCGTCACGCCCACCGTGACGTCAAACGTGGGAATCCGCGCCCACTCCTCCCGCGGGTAATGCAACGACTCCACGCCCATGCCGATTTCGTAGCTTACGCTGTCCACGCCTGCACGCCAGGCGTACGGCGCACCGCTGCTCCAGCCGCAGCATGCATAGCGGAGCAGAGGCAGGCCGAACGTGTCGTGCAGGTAGGTCTCCACCTGCGCCGCGGACGCGCCACGGACCCGATACCGGGCCGTCATCGGTTTGATGTAGGACGCGTCATCCTGCTCACAGCCCAGATACTCGAGGGTGTGCGGCTTGCGACCCAGGGCCTGCAGGAAATCCTGGCACTGCGTGTCCGGTGCGGCCAGGCCCGCATGGCGGCCTTCGGCATTCCAATCGGCCACGGCCGCTTCCCGCGTCTGCGCGTCGGCCACCGCCGGGGCGGAAACCGCCATCGCGCAGCACAGCGATACCGCCAGCAGGCGCCAAGCGCAGGTCATGCTCATCGTCGGTCATGCAGTTGTGGGATGACCGCATCGTAATCGACACGGCCACCCCGGCACCATTTACTTCGGCAGCGCGTAGGCAATCACGTAATCGCCTGCGGGGGTTTCCATGAAGTGGTGGCCGCCGGCCATGATCACCACATACTGGCGCCCACCGAAGG
>LNAP01001114.1_pt1 | contig 29092 bp, 30 predicted proteins | sample 602601 | NCBI WGS metagenome assembly LNAP01 (sample SAMN02440304, study PRJNA202911) | soil metagenome | biome: Subtropical and temperate rainforests or woodlands; isolation source: soil samples (1 kg each in a 20% v/v slurry with milli Q water) were... ... | reverse complement strand
CTGTTCAGCCAGGAGGAAGTCGATTTGCTCGCCCGCGAAGCGGTCGGCATTTACGATGCCAACCGGCCCGAGGTCTGGCGCGAGAAGAGCGGCGCGCCGCGCACGGCGTTTGCCGCGCATCTCTACAACGAAGCATTCGGCCTTCTGGGCGCGCATCCGCGCATGATCGAGCCGGTCGAGCAGCTGTTCGGCGAGCCGGTCTACATGCACCAGTTCAAGATCAACGCGAAATCGGCCTTCACCGGCGACGTCAGGCTGGAATCGAGATCGCCGCCCGGCTCGGCCAGCACCAGCTTGCGCAGCAGATCCGGCCGCGCCTGCGCCACGCGAAAGGCGATGTGGCCGCCGCGCGAATGGCCCATCAGATCGACCGGCCCGGGCTTGACCTGCTCGATGAAGGCAATCGTGTCAGCGACGTGCTGCGCCATCTTGTAGTCGTCGCCGATGGCGTCCCAATGCTCGGGAAAGAAATGCCGGAGGCTGACCGAGATCACGCGATGGCTCTTCGACAGCGGGCCGAGCACCGAATACCAGGTGCGAAAATCCCCCAGCGTGCCGTGCACGCAGACCAGCGGATGGCCCTCTCCGACTTCGAGATAGGCCATGTCGTAACCGTTGACGCGGAAGGTCTGCATGATCAGCTCGCCAGAAAATCGAGAACGACTTCGGAGTATTTCTGCGGCGCCTGCTCGAACATCGGATGCGTCGCGTTCGGAATAATCGCCGTCTTCGAATAGGGCACATGCGCGGCCAGCGCATGCAGCACCTTCGGCAGCAGGCCCTTGGTCCGCGCACCCAGAATGAACAGCGTCGGCATCCTGATCGCCTCCGCATCCGCCTTCGAGAAGGGCGGGCGATTGTCGCGGACCTGGCCGATCAGCGTGGTGGCGTTGTCGCGCAGGTTCTGCTTCACCATCGCCGGCAGCCGCGGCCAGGTGCCGGCGCCTTCCAGCGTGTCGACGAACACCGCGAGGCCGCCATCGACGTCCCCGGCCGCGATCTTCTCGGCCGAGGCCGTGAACCGCGCCAGCAGCGGCGAAGGGCCGCCGACGTAATCCGGATCGAGGCTCGCATCGAGCTCGCCGCCGGGCTCGGCCAGGATCAGCCGCCGCAACAGGTCGGGGCGCGCCTGCGCCGCGCGGAAGCAGATGTGCCCGCCGCGGGAATGGCCCATCAGGTCGACCGGACCGAGGTCGAGCTTTTCGATGAAGGCGATGACGTCCTGGACGTGCTGGGCGATCGAATAGGTGTCACCGAGGCCGTCCCATCGCTCTGGGAAGAAGTGCCGCAAGCTGACCACGATCATCCGGTGCCGCTGCGTCAGCGGCCCGAGCACGCAACCCCAGACGCGGAAGTCATTGAGCGAGCCGTGCACGCAGACCAGCGGCGGCCGTCCCAGGTCTTCGCCCACGTCGAGATAGGGCATGTCGTATCCGTTGACGTGGAGGCTTTGCATTCGGGGCTCGCGGGAAGGGGGTGGAACTCCTGTGCAAGATCCCCGGAAACCGGGTGGATCGCAACTATTTCCAAGCCTAGATTTGGGCGCAGATCACTATGGGGGCATGCGACAAGGACGCATCCAGGAACCAGGCCATGACCAACCAGCATTTTGCCCTGTTCGACACCAGGATCGGCCTCTGCGCCATCGCGTGGGGTCCGCGCGGCATCAACGGCACGCAGCTGCCGATGGGCGGTGAGGACAAGATCCGCACCCGCATCAGCCAGCGTCACACCGAAGCCAGCGAGGCCGAGCCAACTCCGGAAGTGCAACGGGCGATCGATCGCATCGTCAAGCTGCTCGCGGGCGAGCCGGACGATCTCACCGACATCCCGCTCGATCTCGACGGCGTGCCCGACTTCAACCGCGGCGTCTATGAGATCGCCCGCGCCATCCCGCCCGGCAAGACCATCACCTATGGCGATATCGCCAAGCGCCTCGGCGGCGTCCAGCTGTCGCGCGACGTCGGCCAGGCGCTCGGGCACAACCCGTGCCCCATCGTCGTGCCCTGCCATCGCGTGCTGGCGGCCGGCAATAAGCCCGGTGGCTTCTCGGCCAATGGCGGCGTGGTGACCAAGCTGAAGATGCTCGAGATCGAAGGCGCGCTGGTGAACCACACGCCGAGTTTGTTCGATTGATCTCTTCTCTACCCTCCCCTGGAGGGGGAGGGTCGGCGCGTAGCGCCGGGGTGGGGTGATCTCTCAACTCGGGCACTGTACGATGTGGAGAGACCGTCACCCCACCCCGCTGCGCATTCCGCTTCGCTGCATGCGCATCGACCCTCCCCCTCCAGGGGAGGGTTAACAAGGGCGCCCTAAATCTTCGCTGCCGCCTTCGGCCAATATTTATCGCGCAAATGCCGCTTCACCAGCTTGCCCGTCGGCGTGCGCGGCAACTCGGCCTCGAAGTCGATCGAGCGCGGGCACTTGATCGCCGAAAGCCGCGTCCTGCAATAGGCGATCAGGTCCGTCTCCAGTTCCTTGCCCGCACGATTCATGTCGTGCGGCTGCACCACCGCCTTCACCTCTTCGCCCATCTCCTCGTTCGGCACGCCGAATACGGCGACGTCCGCGATCTCAGGATGGGTGATCAGCACGTCCTCGGTCTCCTGCGGGTAGATGTTCACCCCGCCGGAAATGATCATGTAGGACTTGCGGTCGGTGAGGAACAGGAAGCCGTCCTTGTCGAGATAACCGACATCACCGAGCGTCGACCAACCCTTGGCGTTGTAGGCCTTCTTCGTCTTCTCCGGATCATTGTGATAGGTGAAGGCGGGCGCGTCGGCGAAATAGACCGTGCCGATCTCGCCTAGCGGCTGCTCCTCGTCGTTCTCGTCCAGTATCTTGATCTTGCCGACCACGGCGCGGCCGACGCTGCCGCGGTGCTCCAGCCATTGTTGCGAGTTGCAGACGGTGACGCCGTTGCCTTCGGAGCCGGCGTAATATTCGATCAGGATCGGCCCCCACCATTCGATCATCTTGGCCTTGACGTCGACGGGGCAGGGCGCGGCGGCGTGAATCGCGCCCTTGAGCGTGGAAACGTCGTACTTGGTGCGTACATCGTCCGGCAGCTTCAGCATGCGCACGAACATGGTCGGCACCAGCTGGGACTGCGTGACCTTGTATTTCTCGACCAGCTTCAAGAACTCTTCGGCGTCGAAATGCTCCATGATGATGGAGGTGCCGCCCAGCACGGTCGCCATCATGTTGAACCGCAGCGGAGCTGCGTGATAGAGCGGCGCCGGCGACAGATAGATGCTGTCCGCGTTCATGCCGCACATGTCGGCGCACAGCACGCGCAGGAGCGGGTTCGGCGCGTCGATCGTCTTGCCTTCGAATGCCTTCTTGACGCCCTTGGGTCGGCCGGTGGTGCCGGACGAATACAACATGTCGTAGCCCGCGACCTCGTCCGCGATCGGCGTCGTCGGCTGCGCAGCTGCTTCCTTGTCGTAGGATCTGAAGCCGGGCAGTGGCTCGTCCATCATGTAGAAGATAGGCCCGCCCTGCGCACCCTCGATCAGTCCCTTGATCTGGTCGGCGCATTTCGGCGTGGTGATCACGACCTTGGCGCCGCAATCGGCGATGATGTAGTCGATCTCGTCCTGCTTCAAATAGCGGCTGATCGCGGTGTAATAGAGCCCGCTGCGTTGTGCCGCCCAGCAGATCTCCATGAAGGCGAGCCGGTTCTCCATCAATAGCGCGATGTGGTCGCCGGCCTTCAGGCCCAGCGAGCGGAAAAGGTGTGCGCCCTGGTTCGAGAGTTCGTCGAGCTCGCGATAGGTGATCGCCTTGCCGGTCCCGGCCATCTGGTAGGCGATCTTGTTTGGCGTCGTCTTCGCGTAGACGGACGGATGGGTCATGGCGTTTCCTCAAAAAAGAGGCGAGCGGTAAGTGGCGACAGGGGCGGAAGCCGCCTCCTGTCACCACTCGCCACTCGCCATTTGTTCTTCGCTTTTCTTCTTAAAGTCGCTCGACGATCGTCACGTTGGCCATGCCGCCGCCTTCGCACATGGTCTGGAGACCATAGCGCTTGCCGCGCTGATGCAGGGCGTGGACCAGAGTCGTCATCAGCTTGGTGCCGGAGCCGCCGAGGGGATGGCCGAGCGCGATCGCGCCGCCATTGACGTTGAGGCGCTCCGGATCGGCGCCGGTGGTCTTCAGCCACGCGGTCGGCACCGAGGCGAAGGCCTCGTTGACCTCGAACAGATCGATGTCGCCGATCTTCATGCCGGACTTCTCCAGCGCGCGCTTGGTGGCATGCACGGGCGCGTCGAGCATGATGACGGGGTCGCCGCCCATCATGGTCATGTGATGGATGCGCGCGATCGGCTTCACGCCGAGCTGCTTCAGGCCGCGCTCGTTCACCACCATGACGCCGGAGGCGCCGTCGCAGATCTGGCTGGCGCTGGCCGCGGACAGCTTGCCGTTCTCGGCGATCAGCTTGACGCCCTTGATGCCGTCGAGCGTGGCGTCGAAACGGATGCCCTCGTCGATGTGGTGGGTGTCCTTGCTGCCGTCGGCGCGGGTGATCTCGAGCGGCACGATCTCCTTCTTGAAGTGACCGGCCTGGGTCGCCGCGATCGCGCGCTGATGGCTGTTGTAGGAGTACTCGTCGAGCTCGTTCTTGGACAGGCCGTACTTCTCGGCCATCATCTCGGCGCCGGTGAACTGGCTGAACACGATATTCGGATAGCGGTGCTCGATGCCAGGGCTCTTGTAATTGCCAAAGCCGTTCTTGGCCGGGAGCTGCGACGACAGCCCCATCGGCACGCGCGTCATCGATTCCACGCCGGCCGCGATCACGACGTCCATCGCGCCCGACATCACCGCCTGCGCCGCGAAGTGCAGCGCCTGCTGCGACGAACCGCACTGGCGGTCGATCGAGGTGCCAGGAACGCTCTCCGGCAGCTTCGAGGCCATGATGGCGTTGCGGGCGACGTTGTTCGACTGCTCGCCGACCTGCATGACGCAGCCCATGATCACGTCCTCGACGAGGGCGGGATCGACATTGGTGCGGTCGACCAGCTCGTCCAGTACCTTGGCGGCGAGATCGGCCGGATGCCAGCCGGCGAGGCGGCCCCCCTTGCGCCCGCCGGCGGTACGCGCAGCGGCGACGATGTATGCCTCGGCCATTTCGGTCTCTCCCTGAATTGTTCTGTATCGAGTTGGGTTGTCGGGGCGGATTTAAGGGGTGGGATATCGATTAGTCAATCGATCAATTAACTCTTGTGATGAGGTGCGGCTTCGGCTTATCTGCGCCCGCTTCAAGCGGCGAGAACAGGGATCTCCGTGACTACCAGCGTACCGAACAGGCTCCCCAGCGCAAAGAATTCCACGGCGGAGAAATTGCTCGTGGCCGCGAGCGAGCTGATGATCGAACGTTCCTCGATCGAGATTTCCCTGAGCGACATCGCCCAGAAGTCGGGCGCCAACGCCGCACTGGTCAAATATCATTTCGGCAACAAGGACGGCCTGCTGCTGGCGTTGCTCGCGCGGGATGCCGCGACCGAGATGTCCAATCTCGAATATCTGCTGGCGCAGCCGATCGCCTCGACGGCTAAGCTGAAGCTGCACATCGCCGGCATCATCCGCGCCTATTACCGGTTCCCCTACATGAACCGGCTGATCCACTATCTCCTGCATGAAACCAACGCAGGCTCCGCCGACGAAGTCTCGAAGTTCTTCGTCGCGCCGCTGCTCGACTTTCATCGCCGCCTGCTCGCCGAAGGCGTCAGCCGCGGCGAGTTTCGCGCCACAGATCCGGTGCTGTTCTACACCAGCCTGATTGGCGCCTGCGATCACCTGTTCTTCGGCCGGCACGCGATGTCGCGCGCGACCGGCGTCGGCCCGGTCACCGACGAAGTCTGCCGGCAATATATCAGGCACATGGAAACGCTGATCTGCGGCGGCATCCTCACGCAAGCCGGGGAAGCTGCCGCGGCCGGATAATCCGGTCGAAATTTTGAAATCTAGAGAAGAAACGCCCAAGGAAAGGTACAAGCGATGGAATTGAAAGACGTAGCCGTTCTCATCACCGGCGGCGGTTCGGGCCTCGGCGAAGCGACCGCCCGCGCCATGGCGGCCAAGGGCGCCAAGATTGGCGTGATCGACCAGAACAAGGACAACGCCGAGAAGGTCGCCGCTGAAGTGAAAGGCATCGCGCTCCACGCCGACGTCACCAGCGAGGAGCAGATCAAGGCCGCGATCGCCAAGGCGGAAGCCGCGCATGGCGTCGCGCGCGTGCTGATGAATTGCGCCGGCATCGGCGGCTCGCAGCGCATCGTCGGCCGCGACGGCGTCTATCCCTTGGAAAAGTTCGCGCGCATCATCAACGTCAATCTGATCGGCACCTTCAACTGCCTGCGGCTGTTCGCCGAACGTCTCGTCACGATCGAGCCGGTCGGTGAGGAGCGCGGCGTCATCATCAACACCGCTTCGGTTGCCGCTTATGAAGGCCAGATCGGCCAGATCGCCTATTCGGCCTCGAAGGGCGGCGTCGTCGGACTCACCCTGCCGGCCGCGCGCGACCTCGCCAGTCAGAAGATTCGCGTCAACACCATCGCGCCGGGCCTGTTCTTCACCCCTCTGCTGATGGGTCTGAACGAGGAAGCCCGCAAGAGCCTGGGCGCCCAAGTGCCGCATCCCTCGCGGCTCGGCGATGCCAAGGAGTACGGCTCGCTCGCGGTGCACATCGTCGAGAATCCGATGCTGAATGGCGAGACGATCCGTCTGGATGGTGCGATCCGGATGGCGCCGCGATAGGTTCGTTTTCCGACCCTCCCCTGGAGGGGGAGGGTCGATCGCGCGAAGCGCGAGCGGGGTGGGGTGATCTCTCCACACGGGCGGTGTCTTAATGCGGAGAGACTGTCACCCCACCCCATCTCACATTTCGCTGCGCTTCATGTGAGCCGACCCTCCCCCTCCAGGGGAGGGTGGGAGACGATCTCCGTGTGGCAAGAAAGCACGAGGCCCCATGTCCCAACCGCTGCTGATCGAGCATGACGACGGCGTCGACTGGGTGACGCTCAATCGTCCTGACAGTCTCAATGCGCTCGATCCGGCCCTGATCGACGCGCTCAACGCCTACTTCCAGAGCCTGCAGCGCAACCGCGACACCCGCGTCGTGGTGCTCAAGGGCGCCGGCAAGAATTTTTGTGCAGGCCTCGACCTCAAGGCCGCGATGGCGCGCCGTGCCGGGCAGCAGGAGCCGCCCGGCGTCACGGAGTCGCTGGACTCGCAGCGGCGCATCGCCGACATCGTGATCCTGATGCGGCGCTGCCCGCAGCCGATCCTGTCGCTGGTGCAGGGCGCGGCTGCCGGTGGCGGTTTTGCGCTTGCGCTCGCCTCCGACATCCGCATTGCGACGAAATCGGCGCGGATGAACTGCGCCTTCATCAAGCTCGGCCTCGGCGGCTGCGACATCGGCACCAGCTATTTTCTGCCGCGGCTCGTCGGTGTCTCCGTGGCGTCCGAGCTGATCCTCACGGGGCGCTTCATCGGTGCCGAGCGGGCGCTTGCGGTCGGGCTCGTCTCCGAGGTCGTCGATGAAGACAGGCTCGAAGCCGCCGCCGCGCCCTATGTCGATGCGATGATGACGGCCTCGCCGGTCGGGCTGCGCCTGTCCAAGGAATGTCTCAACATGAGCGTGGACGCCGGATCGCTGGAAGCCGTGATAGCGATGGAGGACCGCAACCAGGTCCTGTGCAGCCGCTCCGAGGAATTTTCGGAAGGCATCAGGGCCTTCCTTGAGAAGCGAAAGCCTGTCTATATCAAGCGCTGAACGACAAAGATCCGCAAAGGACAGTAATTCCGGGAGACGCAAAATGAGTGGAAGCGCGGCGGCGGTGATGACGAAGCCCACCTTTCGCAAGGTGGAGTGGCTGGCGCGCGACATTGATGTCGAGCGACGCGCCGACGGCACGGTGGTGCTGAAGTCGCGCATTCCGCTTCAGGCTTACGAGAAGCATCTTCCCGCCTCGCTCTCGAAATGGGCCAGGCAAGCGCCTGAGCGCATCTGGCTGGCACAACGCGGCGGTCCGAACCGCGAATGGCGCAAGGTGTCGTATGGCGAAGCCAAGCGCACCGTCGATGCGCTGACGCAGGCGCTGCTCAATCTCAGGCTCGACGGCCGCCCGGTCACGATTCTCTCCGGCAATTCGATCGAGCATGCGCTGATGACGCAGGCGGCGATGCAGGCGCGCTCGCCGGCAGCGCCGGTGTCGCCGGCCTATTCGTTGATGAGCCACGACCACGTCAAGCTGAAGTATCTGTTCGACCTGATCAAGCCGGCCGTGGTGATGGTGCAGGACGGCCCGACGTTCGAAAAGGCGCTGAAGGCGCTCGATCTCACCGGCGTCACCGTCGTTCACGTCGTGCGCCCCTGCGACGGCATCAAGAGCGTCAGCTTTGCCGAGTTCGCGGCAACGCCTGTCACGGCTGACGTCGAGGCGTCGATCGCGAAGATTACACCCGATACCGTCGGCAAGCTGCTGTTCACCTCCGGCTCGACCGGCATGCCCAAGGCCGTCATCAACACGCAGGAGATGATGTGCGCCAATGCGGCGATGATGATGCAGGTGCGGCCGCGCGATCCCGACGGTCCAATCTCGACCATGCTGGACTGGATGCCGTGGAATCACACCATGGGCGGCAATGCCGCGTTCCATCCCGTGCTGGTCGACGGCGGTACGCTCTATATCGACGACGGCCGGCCGATGCCGGGCCAGTTCGAGGAGACGCTGCGAAATTTGCGCGAGATCTCGCCGACCTATTACGCGAACGTGCCGGCCGGCTATGCAGCGCTCGCGGCGGCGATGGAGAAGGACGACGCGCTGTGCCGCTCGTTCTTCAAGAACCTCTCGATCATGGCCTATGGCGGCGCGCGGCTGCCCGACGATCTCTACGACCGCATGCAGGCCCTTGCGGTGAAGACCACCGGCGAGCGCATCGTGTTCTACACCGGCTGGGGCTCGACCGAGACCGCGCCGACCTCGACCGGCACCTATTGGAACACCGAGCGCGTCGGGCTGATCGGCCTGCCATTTCCCGGCGTCGAACTGAAGATGGTGCCGTGCGGCTCGAAATACGAGCTGCGCCTTCGCGGCGTCAATGTCACGCCCGGCTATTTCGGCCAGCCGGATCTGACCAGGAAGATGTTCGACGAGGAAGGCTTCTACTGCATCGGCGACGCCGGCATTTTCGTCGACGATACCGATCCGGTGAAGGGCATCATCTTTGCCGGCCGGGTCGTGGAGGATTTCAAGCTCACCACCGGCACTTTCGTCCATGTTGGCTCGCTCCGCACCGATGCGATCGCGGCCGCAACGCCGGTCGTGCATGACGCGCTGGTGGCGGGACAGGATCGTGCCTTCATCGGCCTCTTGGCCTGGCCGAACCTGCATGCCTGCCGCCAGCTTGTCGGCAATCCTGATCTCAGCTTCGACGATGCGGTGAGGCATCCGGAGGTGATCGCCTGCTTCAGGCGTGGGCTCGAAGCTCACAACAGGGAGTGCGAAGGTGCCAGCAGCCGCATCATCGCGCGCGCCATGCTGATGGCCGAACCGCCATCGATCGACGGCAACGAGCTCACCGACAAGGGTTACATCAACCAGCGCGCCGGTCTCGAGCGCCGCGCCGCGCTGGTGGCGCGGCTCTATGCGGACAAGCCGGATCAGGATGTGATTGTGCTGAAATGAGGACGACGACTCTCTCCATTCGTCATTTCCGGGGCGCGCGCAGCGCGAACCCGGAATCCATCGGGCCGCATACGCGCGGCGAAATGGATTCCGGGCTCGCCGCTACGCGGCGCCCGGAATGACGGCATCGATACAAGCGACAGACAATAAGAGGTAAGCCGCCATGAATTTTGATTTCTCCGACGACCAGAAGCAGCTCCGCGACCAGGCGCGCAAATTCCTCACCGAAAAATGCTCGCCCAAGGCCGTGCGCGTCGTGCTCGACGGCAAGGCGCCCTACGACAAGGAGTTGTGGAAGGGCCTCGCCGAGATGGGCTTTCTCGGCGTCGCAATCCCCGAGGAATTCGGCGGCGCCGGTGCCGGTCATCTCGAGCTGTGCGTAATCGCCGAGGAAATGGGCCGAGCCAATGCGCCGGTGCCGTTCTCCTCGACCGTCTATCTTGCCGCCGAAGCGCTGCTGATCGCGGGCAGCGACGCGCAGAAGAAGAAGTGGCTGCCGGCGATTGCCTCGGGCGAGGCGATCGGCACGCTGGCGCTGTTCGAAGGCAAGGGCAATCCGTCGCCGAAGGCCATCAAGCTGACGGCTGCGAATGGTGTGCTCAACGGCGTCAAGAAGCCGGTGGCCGATGGCGCGATTGCCGACGTCGCAGTGGTTGCCGCGCGCACGGGATCGAGCGGTCGCGACGGCGACATCTCGCTGTTCCTGGTCGATCTCAAGGCAGGCGGCGTCGAGGTGAAGAGTCTCACCAACCTCGATCCGACCCGCGGACAGGCCGAGATCGCCTTCACGAACTGCAAGGCGGAGCCGCTGGGCGCCGCCGGCGAAGGCTGGAGCATCCTCACCCAGGTGCTCGACCACGCCGCCGTGCTCTGCGCCTTCGAGCAGGTCGGTGGCTCCGATCGCGCGCTGGAGATGGGCCGCGACTATGCGCTCGACCGCATCGCGTTCGGCCGCCAGATCGGCTCGTTCCAGGCGGTCAAGCACATGCTGGCCGACATGTATGTGTCGGCGACGCTGGCGCGTTCCAACAGTTATTACGGCGCCTGGGCGCTCTCGACCAACGCCGCCGAGCTGCCTGAAGCCGCCGCGGCCGCGCGCATCAGCGCGACGCAGGCGTTCCAGCACTGCGCCAAGAACAACATCCAGGTTCACGGCGGCATGGGGTTCACCTGGGAGTTCGACTGCCACATGTATTATCGCCGCGCCAACGCCATGGCGCTCGGGCTCGGCAGCCTCACTTATTGGGAAGACCAGTTGATCGACCGCATGCGCAAGAAGAACGCGGCTTGATGATGAATGCGTAGGGTGGGTTAGCGGAGCGGGTTGCGCAAAGCGCAAGCCGCTCGGCGTAACCCACCATCCAACCGCGAACGACCCTCTGGAGAAGTGGTGGGTTACGCCTTCGGCTAACCCACCCTACGAAGACAAGAGAACCGTCATGAACTTCGACGACACCCCGCAGGAAGCCGAATTTCGCGCCACCGCGCGCGCCTGGATCGGCGCGAACGCGCCCCGGCAATATGAGGAGGATCTGCGCAAATCTTCGCTCGGCCGCACCGTGCTCAAGGACGCCAATATTCTCGAGGTCGCAAAGGCCTGGCAGAAGAAGAAGGCCGATGCCGGCTGGGCTTGCCTGCACTGGCCGAAGGAGTATGGCGGTCGTGGCTCGTCGCCGATCGAGCGTGTGATCTGGCAGCAGGAAGAGGGGCCGTTCGGCCAGTTGTCGCGCATGTTCATCATCGGACACGGCATGTGCGGGCCGACCATGATGGCGTTCGCGCGCGATGAGCATAAGCGCACCTATCTGCCGCCACTCGCCTCCGGCGAAAAGGTCTGGTGCCAGCTGTTCTCCGAACCTGCCGGCGGCTCCGACGTCGCAGGCCTGCGCACGCGCGCCGAGAAGGACGGCGACGATTGGGTCATCAACGGCCAGAAGATCTGGACCTCAGGCGCGCATTATTCCGACTATGGCATCCTCTTGACCCGCACCGATCCGACCGTGCCCAAGCACAAGGGCCTCACCATGTTCTTCCTCGACATGAAGAGCCCGGGCGTCGAGGTACGGCCGATCAAGCAGGCGAGCGGAGCCTCCGACTTCAACGAGGTCTATTTCACCAATGTCCGTATTCCCGATCACCAGCGCCTCGGCGAGGTCGGTGACGGCTGGAACGTCTCGCTGACCACGCTGATGAACGAGCGCAGCGCGATCGGCGCGGCCGTCTCGACCGGTTTCCCGGAGCTGTTCGAATATTGCTCCAGCCTGATGCTGGATGATGGTCCGGCGATCGAGGATCGCGCGGTGCGCTCGAAGCTGGCGAACTGGGCGGTGAAGGCGAGCGGGCTGAAATACACCAGCATGCGCGCGATCTCGGCGCTGTCGAAGGGCGAGCGGCCGGGACCGGAAAATTCGATCGGCAAGCTGGTGGCGGGCTCCATGATCCAGGACGTCGCGACCTATGCATTAGACTTGCAGGGTGCGAGCGGAGTGCTTAGCGGCGAGGACGCCGAACTCGCCGGCCGTTTCCAGGCAATGCTGCTGCGTGCGCCCGGCACCCGCGTCGAGGGCGGCACCGACGAGATCATGCGCAACATCATCGCCGAGCGGGTGCTCGGCCTGCCCGGCGATATCCGTGTCGACAAGGACGTGCCGTTCAACAAGATCCCGACGAAGGGAAGAGGGTAGAGGTCCATCATGAATTTCGACGACACCCCGCAGGAAGCGGAATTTCGCGCCACCGCGCGCAAATGGGTCGCCGCCAACGCGCCGAAGGAGTTCGAGGCGGAATTGTCGAAGTCCTCGCTCGGCCGCATCCGGCTCGCCAAGCACGATATGGTCGCGGTCGGCAAGGCCTGGCAGAAGAAGAAGTTCGAAGGCAATTGGGCCTGCCTGCATTGGCCGAAGGAATATGGCGGCCGCGGCGCCACACCGATCGAGAAGGTGATTTGGCAGCAGGAAGAGGGTGTCTACGGCAAGCTGACGCAGCCGTTCCAGATTGGCGAGGGCATGTGCGGCCCGACCGTGATGGCATGGGGCAGTGAAGAGGCCAAGCGCCGCTATCTGCCGAAGCTCGCCTCCGGCGAGGAGATCTGGTGCCAGTTGTTCTCGGAGCCAGCTGGCGGCTCCGATGTCGCCGGACTACGAACCCGCGCAGAAAAACAAGGCGATAACTGGATCGTCAATGGCCAGAAGATCTGGACCTCCGGCGCGCACTATTCCGATTACGGCCTGCTGATCACCCGCACGGATCCGAACGTGCCCAAGCACAAGGGCCTCACCATGTTCTTCCTGGACATGAAGAGCAAGGGTGTGGAAGTGCGACCGATCAGGCAAGCCAACGGCATGCAGGAATTCAACGAGGTCTATTTCACGGACGTCGTGATTCCCGATAGCCAGCGGCTTGGCGCCGTCGGCGAGGGCTGGAGCGTCTCGCTGACCACGCTGATGAACGAACGCATGTCGATTGGTGCGCGGCTTGCGACCGGTGTCCCTGAACTGTTCGAGTTCTGTTCGAACCTGATGCTGGAAGATGGACTGGCTATCGACGATCCCGCCGTTCGCTCGAAACTGGCGAACTGGGCGGTGAAATCGAGCGGGCTGAAATACACGAGCTACCGGGCGATCTCGGCGCTGTCGAAGGGGGAGCGGCCCGGTCCTGAGAATTCCATTGGGAAGCTGGTGTCGGGCGTGATGCTGCAGGACATCGCAGCTTATGCGATGGACCTCCAGGGTACTGCCGGCGTGCTCACCGGGGAAGCCGAGGAAATCGTTCAGGGCCAGTTCCAGCAGATGCTGCTGTCCGCTCCGGGAATGCGGATCGCCGGCGGCACCGATGAAATCCTGCGCAACATCATTGCCGAGCGGGTGCTGGGATTGCCGGGAGATATTCGCGTCGACAAGGACGTGCCGTTTAACAAGATCCCGACCAAGGGTAGATAAGAGGTATTGTGTCCCGGCCGCCCGCATCACTGTGCGCTGCGGGCGGCCGGGACCGAAAGGCGAGTTAGGCAATGGACGCAAAAGTGAATCAGACCGACCGCATCGGCGTGCTCGAACAGCTCCTCAACGAGCGCTATTCCGTCCGCGCCTTCCTGCCGAAGCAAGTCGATCGCGCGACGATCGAGCATGTGCTGACGACGGCGCAGCGTACGGCGTCCTGGTGCAACAGCCAGCCGTGGCAGGTCATCATCGCCAGCGGCGAGGCCAAGGAGCGATTTCGGGAGCTGATCTACAAGGAAGCATCGGGCGGCCTCGGCGACGACTACGATTTCACGCCGCCGCGCGAGTATGTCGGCGTCTATCTGGAACGCCGCCGCGAGAGTGGTTTTCAGCTCTACAATACGCTCGGGATCGCCCGAGGCGACAGAAGCGCCTACGCCAAGCAGGCGCTGGAGAATTACAATTTCTTCGGCGCGCCGCATGTCGCGATCATTCACACCAATGAACCGCTCGGTATCTACGGTGCGATCGATTGCGGCGCCTATGTCTCGAACTTCATGCTGGCGGCGCAGGCGCTCGGACTCGGCACCATTCCGCAGGCGGCGATTGCGCGCCATTCCGGCCTGATCCGCCGTCACTTCAATTTGCCCGATGACCGCCGCATCGTCTGCGGCATCTCGTTCGGCTATGCCGACAACGCGCACAAGGTGAACAGCTACCGTACCTCGCGTGCGAGCGTGGCTGAAACGGCGACGTTCGTGGACGAGTGATCGAGACGCGTGAAGGCGGCCGCGAGAACGGCCGCCTTCACGTCGAGTCGGGGATCGGTTGACGCCTGTCGCTATCCGCCGCTGCCGCCGATCACGGCGCGAATGGTCTCGTCGGGCCCGAAGTCTTCGGCGCCGTCGACATAGAGCAGCGCGGCGAGCTTCGAGCGCGCGCGATTGACGCGACTCTTGATCGTGCCGACCGCACAGCCGCAGATCGAGGCCGCGTCCTCATAGGAGAAGCCGGAGGCGCCCACCAGGATGAGCGCTTCGCGCTGGTCCTGCGGAAGCTTCTCGAGCGCGCCGCGAAACTCCTCGAACTCGAGATGGGCGTTCTGCGAAGGCTGCGTCTTCAGCGTCTTGGCATAGTTGCCTTCGGCATCCTCCACCTCCCGCCGCCGCTTGCGATAGTCGGAGCGGAACAGGTTACGCAGGATCGTGAACAGCCATGCCGGCAGGTTCGAGCCGGGCTGAAACGAATCGATGTTGGCGAGCGCACGCAACAGCGTTTCCTGCACCAGATCGTCGGCGCGGTCCGCATTGCCGCTGAGCGAAATCGCGAACGCGCGCAAACTGGGCACGGCCGCGAGGATGTCGTCACGCAGGGAGTCCGTGAGAGGCATTAATCCCTCCCATTGTTGTTGTCGTTGGAGCCCCCGTCGTCTTCCACTTGGGGTGCGCCTCCCGGCGCATCAAGCTTCTTGATCAGTTCCGCGAACCGGTCCGGAACCCCCTGCCGTACTACGTCGTCGTACATGGCGCGCAGCTGGTGCCCGATCCGGGACTGAATCTCCGGAGTTAGGCCTCCCTTGCCGGGGGTCGTGCTTTTGCTGACTTGAGACTTGAGATCTTTCATGACCTGTTCCACGTTTCCCCGAGTTAAGTAACTGTAAAATCGAGAAGTTCTCTCAACCGGGAGCCGTTCCCTGGACGAGTTCAATTCCAGGTTCGACAAAAAGTTCCCGGATCAAGGGAACTTTTCTCATTCTGGGGCGTCATCAGCCCCAGTAGGGGAACCCGGGCCTCCCCTCGCAGTTCCAGATTTTCAAGGTTGGCCCGAATGAATGGAGTGGGGATGTCCCGTTCGCAGCTTGTTGCTGAACACTTGCCGTTGTTGCGCCGGTATGCGCGCGCCCTGACGGGCAGCCAGGCCTCCGGTGACGCCTATGTCGCAGCCATGTTGGAAGCCATGCTGGGGGATCCTTCGGTGCTCGACGAGAGCCACGGGCCACGAGCCGGCCTGTTCCGGTTGTTCACCCAGATCTGGAATTCGGTGTCGGTCAATGACGACGCCGAAGTGGCGACGCTGCCGATGCCGCCGGAGCGCCGGCTCTCGAACATCACGCCGCTGCCGCGGCAGGCGTTCCTGCTGCTCTCGCTCGAGGGATTTTCGGAAGAGGAAGTCGCCTACGTGCTCGGCACCGACGTTGCCGAGACTCGGCGGCTTGCCGACGCCGCGGGACGCGAGATGGCGGCCGAGATCGCCACCGACGTGCTGATTATCGAGGACGAGACCTTCATCGCCATGGACCTCGAGAGCCTGGTGAAGAACCTCGGCCACAATGTCGTCGGCGTCGCGCGCACCCATGCCGACGCGGTGGCGCTGGCCAAGAACAAGCGTCCGGGCCTGATCCTGGCCGATATCCAGCTCGCCGACGGCTCGTCAGGCCTCGACGCCGTCAACGAGCTGCTGAAGACGTTCGAGGTGCCGGTGGTGTTCATCACCGCCTATCCCGAGCGCTTCCTGACCGGCGAGCGACCCGAGCCGGCGTTCCTGATCTCAAAACCGTTCCAGCCCGCGATGGTGTCTGCTGTGGCGAGCCAGGCCCTGTTCTTCCAGCGCAACTCGCGCAACCGCGCGCCCAAGGCGCCGGCGGCGTAAACAAGGCACTATTTGGCGAATTAGCCGATCCGGCGTGCTGCAAGGCACGCCGGATTTTTCTTGTCCGCTTGCGCGCTTGACGGCCATCGAATTCGCCGCTCATACCTCGTGCATTGCCCAATCGGAGATGTGCCCATGGACCAAGCGCTGCTCGACCGCCTCGCGATCCGCGACCTCGTCGAAAATTGGGCGGTGTGGCGCGACGCCGGCGACTGGGAACGCTTTGCGACCGTCTGGCACGACGAGGGCTGGATGTCCGCCACCTGGTTTCAGGGGCCGGCGCGGGATTTCATGCGCGTCAGCCAGGAGGGATTTGCCAGGGGCGTGCGCATCCTGCATTTCCTCGGCGGCACCAGCATCGACCTCGCCGGCGAGCGGGCCATCGCACAAACCAAGATGACGATCTCGCAGCGTGCCCCGGTGCATGACGTGGTTTGCGACGTCGTCTGCACCGGCCGCTTCTACGATTTCCTGGAGAAGCGGCATGACCAATCAGGTATTGGCCATTGGGGCATCGTCCGCCGCCAGCCGATCTACGAGAAGGACCGGATCGACCCGGTCGATCCTGCCGCGACACTGCGCCTCGATCAGAATGCGCTCGCCGCGCTGCCCGAAGGCTACCGCCATCTCGCCTACATGCAGGAGTTGATCGGCTACCAGGTCAAGCGCGACATGCCGGGCCTCACCGGACCGGAGGTCGAGAAGCTCTATGGTAAAGGGCGGGAGTGGTTGGCGGGGAAAGCGAAGTAGACGCCAGACAAAAGTAAGGCGCGACTGGCATCACCACAGTCGCGCCCTACGTCGCCGGCTTATGGGGCAGGGGGGAATAGCCGGCTGTTGAGACGACTCGCACGCCACGGAGTCGTTCCAGGTTGTTGCAAAATTTTTCGCCCCGCCTGCGATATTTCGCACACGGTTAAGTGATCTTAGCGGCTGAGAACTTGCGGTCGTCTCCTTGCGTTGTTCCCGTGATCGCCATGGGGCGAGGGATCGACAGCCATGTCACAGATTTACAAAGCATTTTTCGGTGCAGTCGCGATCACCTTCGCGCTCGGCGCTGCTCAGCTGGCCTCCGGCCACGATCTGGCCGACCGCTGGCAGGCCGTCGCCGACAAGGCCGACAAGCCCGGCCATAACGTCAATCGCTCCGGCAAGACCGACCGGCTCGCCGATCTCAAGCAGGGAGTTCCCTCCCGCACCGTGTCGATGCGGCTGAACGACCTCGCCGATACGTCGTTGCTGCTGCGGGTCCCGGCGGTGATCGAGACCGGCAATGCCAAGTCGCCGGCGCTGTTCAAGGATCAGAAGCTGGGCCGTAACAAGCCAACCATCGCCTGCGAGCCGATGGTCAGCTCCCTGACCGAAGTGGCAAAACTGCTGCAGCCGGGCCGCTGCGTGACCTGATCCGCGGCGGCCGTGGAAAAATCGTCCTCCTGTCCGGGGGCGATGGTTCACGTCCACTTGATCCCCAATCCCCTCGCGTTATATCCCGGGTTTCTTCCCCTTTTGATTGACCGGGTAAACGCATGACGACGTCCGATACCGCTGCGCATACGCAGCCATTCCAGGCCGAGGTTTCCGAGCTGCTGCACCTCATGGTGCACTCGGTCTATTCCGAGACCGATATTTTCCTGCGGGAACTCGTCTCCAACGCCTCGGATGCCTGCGACAAGCTGCGCTACGAGGCCATCGCCAATCCGGCCCTGCTCGGCGAGGGCGACGCCCTCAAGATCCGCATCATTCCGAACAAGGCGGCTGGAACGCTCACGATCGCCGACAACGGTATCGGCATGGAGCGGCAGGAGCTGATCGACCATCTTGGCACCATCGCGCGCTCCGGCACCAAGGCCTTCGTCTCGAAGCTGAAGGAGGCCAAGGAAGGCCTCGGCCTGATCGGCCAGTTCGGCGTCGGCTTCTATTCCGCCTTCATGGTGGCCGAGAGGATCGTGGTGCTCAGCCGCCGCGCCGGCGAGAGCGACGTCTGGACCTGGACGTCATCCGGCGGCTCCGGTTTCGAGATTGCACGGGCCAGCGACGAGGACGCAGCGCGCGTGGCGCGCGGCACCGAGATCGTCCTGCACTTGAAGGACGACGCGAAGAAGTATCTCGAGGCCTACGAGATCGAGCGCATCATCAGTGCCTATTCCGACAACATTCTCTTCCCGATCGAGCTCGTGCCGGAAGAGGGCGAACCACGCCAGATCAATTCGGCGAGCGCGCTGTGGCAGCGCTCGAAATCCGAGTTGACGCCGGAGGACTACAAAAAGGCATATCAGCAGATCGCGTCCGCCTTCGACGATCCTGCGATGACGCTGCACTATCGCGCCGAGGGCCGTTATTCCTACGCCGTGTTGCTATTTGCACCGTCGACCAAGCCGTTCGACCTGTTCGAGCCCTCGCGCAAGGGGCGCGTCAAGCTCTATGTCCGCCGCGTCTTCATCACCGACGATGCCGATCTGCTGCCGGGGTACTTGCGCTTCATCCGCGGCGTCGTCGACAGCGAGGATCTGCCGCTCAACATCTCGCGCGAGATGCTGCAGAACAATCCGCAGCTCGCGCAGATCCGCAAAGCCGTGGCGACGCGTGTCGTGTCCGAGCTGGAAAGCCTCGCCGACAAGGACCCGGAGAATTTTACCAGGATATGGGACGCTTTTGGCGCGGTGCTGAAGGAAGGCATCTACGAGGATTTTGAGCGCCGCGAAAAGCTGCTCGCGCTGTCGCGCTTCACCACCACCACGGGCGAGAAGCGCTCGCTGAAAGACGTCGTCGCCGGGTTTAAGCCGAACCAGACCGAGATCTACTACCTCGTCGGCGACAGCATCGAGCGGCTGAAGTCCAATCCGCGGCTGGAAGCTGCGACCGCGCGCGGCATCGAGGTGCTGCTGCTGTCCGATCCCGTCGACGCGTTCTGGACCTCGATGCCGACGGAATTCGACGGCAAGCCGATGAAGTCGCTGAGCCAGGGCGATCTCAATCTCGACCTGATCCCGCGCACCGACGAGACGGACGAGACCAAAAAGGACGAGCCGGCGGCGGATGAAGCCGCCACCATCGCTGTGATCAAGGCGGCGCTCGGCGAGCGTGTGACCGACGTCAAGGCCTCAACGCGCCTCACCAGTTCGGCCTCATGCCTCGTTGCCGACAGCCAGGGTCCGAGCCGCGAGCTCGAGCGCATCCTGTCGCAGCAGAACCGCGGCATGCGCATCAGGCCGATCCTCGAGATCAATCTGCGCCACCCGATGGTCACGGCGATCACCAGGGCGCAGGCCGGCTCCAGGGACGTCGACGATCTCAGCCTGCTCCTGCTCGAACAGGCGCAGATTCTGGACGGCGAGCTGCCGGAGGACCCCGCCGCGTTTGCCTCACGGTTGAACCGGCTGGTCTTGCAGGGACTCGGCGGATAGCGTCATCTGGCGCAGTCGTCATGCCCCGGCCTGACGACTGCGCGCGAGGCGCAAAGGCCGTGACGGGGGCGACAACGCCAATTGGTCGCGTCCATGCGGTGGATCACGCACCCACTCACCTTGCCGTCATATGGTTCCGGGAACAGTCGCCTCCGGCGTGGTGTTGTGCCATAGGAGGCGGTCGGCACCAGTTCCGCCGACGCCATCGATTCGAGGATGTTTCCATGCGCTTGCCGATCCTGACCCTCACCGCGATTGCCACGCTGTTCGTCGCGGCAGACGCCAGCGCCCAGACCTATGATCCGCGCTATCCGGTGTGCATGCACGTCTACTCGCCGGGTGGTTGGGGCGGGGGCGGCGACTATTACGACTGCTCATTTACCTCGATCCCGCAGTGCCGTGCGACGGCTTCGGGCCGCTCCGCGAGCTGCGACGTCAATCCCTATTACGCCTTCGACGAACCGCCGCCGGCCCCGCGCCGTCGTCACAAGAAAGAGCACTAGCGGTCGGCGATGCGGCGTCTCGGGATGTTTTTCAAGCGTTGTTCCTTCAGTCTGGCCATGATCGCCGGTGTATTGCTCGCGGCTACACCGTCGCATGCGCAGACCTTCGACCCCCGCTATCCCGTCTGCATGCACGTCTATTCCGGCGCGAGCGGCGGCGGCGGGGAGTGGTACGACTGCTCCTTCACCTCTCTGCCGCAGTGTCGCGCCACCGCGACAGGCCGCGCCGCGACCTGCGATCTCAATCCGTATTATCCGGTCTATGTACCGCGCCCGCACGGCAGGAGACGTGGTTAGCGCCGGGGCCACCGTCCGCAAGCTACTCCTTCCTGATCCCCGACAGCTCCACCACCTTGCGCCAGCGGTCGGTCTCCGCCGTCAGCATGCCGCCGAACTCGCCAGCATTGCCATGCAGCGGGATTGCGCCGAGTTCGGCGACGCGGGCCTTGATCTCGGCGTCGGACAGCGCAGTGTCGATCTCGCGATTGAGCAAGTCGACGATCTCGCGCGGCGTGTCGTGCGGCGCGCCGACGCCGTAGAATGAACTCGTCTCATAGCCTGGAAGTGTCTCGGCGATCGGCGGCACGTCGGGCAGAATCTCCGAGCGGTCGCGCGTGGTCACGCCGAGTGCGCGGAGCTTGCCGGCGCGCACCAGCTCGAAGGACGAGGTGACGTTGTCGAACATGCCCTGGATCTGGCCGCTCACGACGTCGGTCAATCCCGGCGCCGAGCCGCGATAGGGTACGTGGGCGAACTGCACGCCGGCCATCGACTTGAACAGCTCGCCCGAGAGATGCAGCGACGTGCCGATGCCGGAGGAGGCGATCGACATCTTGCCGGGATTGGCCTTGGCGTAGGCGACGAAGTCGGCGACGGTCTTCACCGGCAGGTCGCTGTTGACGACCAGTACCAGCGGAATCCGGGCGACACCCGCGACCGGCGCGATGCCCTTGGCGAAATCATACGGCAGTGCCGGATCGAACGAGGCGTTGATCGCATTGGCGGTCGAGGTCAGCAGCAGCGTGTAACCGTCGGGCGCGGACGTGATCACCGCTTGTGTCCCGATGTTGCTGCCGGCGCCAGGCTTGTTCTCGACCACGAAGGTCTGGCCGAGCCGGTCGGACAAGCGCTGGCACAGCAGCCGCGACAGCACGTCGGTCGCGCCGCCCGCCGCATAAGGCACCACCCACTTCACGCTGCGCGAGGGATAGGAGGGATTGCCGATCGCAAATGCGCGCGGCGCGGCGAACGCCGCTGCGACAAAAGCCGCGGTCTGAAGGAAATGGCGTTTGGTGATCATCCGCGTCTCCGCTCCCGCTGCACCGCTCGTAGAAGGAATGGAAGGTGAGCGCAGCATTCGGCCTCGTCGCTTCGCTATCGCAAGAATCGCGACAGACCGCACGCCGATCCCGTCGGCTTGGTAAAGGATGACTGGAGTTAATCGTGCACTAACCGGCTTTTACCTTGTCTCTTAACATCTGGGCAGGGCGCGCGGATTAGACTACCGCAATCAGCAGGCACGTTCCGAAAGAATGAACGACATGACCACCGGCGTCATCGAGCAACCGAAAGCCGCGCGCGCTCCCTCGGCATCGAAGATCTGGCTGACGGCGATCGAACTCACCGCGCGCATCGAAACGCTGCCGGGCCGCTTGTTCGCCGACGTCGTCGACGATTGGGCGCGGCGCCAGCCCGACCGCATCGCGCTGATCACGGACGACGCAAGCCTCGACTATGACAGGCTCGCCAAACGTATCAACCGTTACGCGCGCTGGGCGCGCTCGGTGGGCGTGGCCAAGGGCGATACTGTCGGCCTGATCATGCCGAACGGCATCGACTATGTCGCCGCCTGGCTCGGCATCAGCCGCGTCGGCGGCGTGGTGGCGCTGCTCAACACGAAGCTGGTGGGACAGTCACTCGCGCATTGCATCGACGTCGTGGCGCCCTCGCATCTCATCGTCGCACATGATCTGGCGGAAACGCTGGAGAGCGCGAAGCCGCATCTGAAGACCGAAGCAAAAATCTGGACCCATGGCGATGCCCGCAGCGAGCGGGCCATCGACGTTGCGCTCGCAGCGCTCGACGATGCTCCGCTTTCACCGGACGAGCATGGCGACGTCACGATCAACGACCGCGCCCTGCTGATCTATACATCCGGAACCACCGGTCTGCCGAAAGCGGCCAGCATCAGCCATCGCCGCATTCTCAACTGGGGTTTCTGGTTCGCCGGCCTCACCGGAGCCACGCCGCAGGACCGGCTCTATGATTGTCTGCCGCTGTTCCACTCGGTCGGCGGGATCGTCGCGCCGTGCAGCATGCTGGCCGCCGGCGGCTCGGTCGTGATCGCGGAAAAATTCTCGGCCTCGAACTTCTGGCCGGATATCGTGCGGCATGACTGCACGCTGTTCCAGTATATCGGCGAGCTCTGCCGCTATTTGCTGAAGGCGCCGCCGTCGGAGTACGAGAACCGACATCGTTTGCGTCTCGTCTGCGGCAACGGCCTGCGCGGCGACATTTGGGAGGATTTCCAGACCCGCTTCGCCATTCCGCGCATCCTCGAATTCTATGCCGCAACCGAGGGCAATTTCTCGCTGTTCAACGTCGAGGGCCAGCCCGGGGCGATCGGCCGCATCCCGCCGCTGCTCGCGCATCGTTTTCCGGCGAGCCTCGTCAGGCTCGATCCCGACAGCGGCGCGCCGCTGCGCAATCGAGATGGCCTTTGCATCGCCTGCACCCGCGGCGAGGCCGGCGAAGCCGTCGGCCGCATCGGTTCCGCGGACCAGGGTGGTGGCCGCTTCGAGGGCTACACCGATGCCGGCGAGACCGAGAAGAAAATCCTGCGTGACGTCTTCGCCAAGGGCGATGCCTGGTTTCGCACCGGCGATCTGATGCGGATCGACGATAAGGGCTTCTTCCATTTCGTCGATCGCATCGGCGACACGTTTCGCTGGAAGGGCGAAAATGTCGCGACGTCCGAGGTCAACGACGCGGTGCGCGACTTCACCGGCGTGGTCGACGCCACCACCTATGGCGTCAGCATTCCCGGCACCGACGGCCGCGCCGGCATGAGCGCGATCGTCGTCAACGAGGGTTTTGACATCGCAGCGCTGCCTGCGCATCTCGCACGACGTCTGCCGGCCTATGCCCGCCCCGTTTTCGTTCGCCTCTCGCGCGAACTCGATGCGACCGAGACATTCAAGCAGAAAAAGGGTGATCTCGCTCGCGAGGGATTTGATCCCGGTGAGATCGCAGATCCGCTGTTCATGCTCGATCCAAGATCCGGCGTCTATGCAATACTGACTTCCAAGGCCTACGCGCAGATCGTCGACGGTGCGGTCAGGCTGTAACCCGACCCAAAATCCGGAGATAGGTCCAGTTTTATCTGAATTGTCCAAGAGGGCATTTACTTCTGTCCGGTAAACAGACCGCCATGGGGAGGCGGTCATCAAGAGCCGCCGCAAGAGATACGATCAATTAACAAAGCAAGAGCGAGCCAGCCATGTCGGTAAGGTCTAAGGTCATCGAGGCGATCCAGCAGATCGCCAAGGAGCAGCACGTCACGCTTCCCGCCCTCTCGGACGATCTGTCCCTGCATGAGACCGGGTTCGACTCGCTCGCCTTCGCCATCCTGGTGGCGCGCCTCGAGGACGAAACCGGCGTCGACCCCTTCACCATTTCCGAGGACGCAGCGTTCCCCGCCACCGTGGGCGATTTCGTGCGGGCCTACGAAAATGTCCCCGCGTGAGATCTTTGCGCTTCGCGACCACCTCGGCGCGGAGTTGACGGGCCGCACGCTGTCGGACGCGCACGATTGCGTGTCGCTGACAGACATCCTCTTGCAGACGGTCCTGGGTGGCCGCCTGCGTGAGCTGTCCGGCCGCGCGGTGCTGCTCAAGCTGTCCGACCAGCTCCGTTCCGGGCTTGCCATGATCGAGCTCGACGGCATCGCCCGCCGCATGCTGCTCTGCCCGCCCGATCTCAATCCGGCGCATCTCGACGCGCTGATCGCCGATGCCGGGATCGATGCCGTCGTCACCGACGAGCCCGATCGCTGGGCCGCGACCGGCGTGCCGCTGATCGTCACGGCGCAATTGCCGCTTCAAGTCACCGCGCCGGCCAGGACCGAGCGCGCCACCGAATGGCTGATGCTCACCTCGGGCACGTCAGGCGTGCCGAAAATCGTCGGCCATACGCTGGACGCACTCACCGGCGCGATCGTCGCCGAGGGCCCCGCGCGTGGACCCACGCCGGTATGGGCGACGTTCTACGACATCCGCCGCTATGGCGGCCTGCAGATCTTCCTCCGCGCCGTTCTCTCGGGCGGCTCGATGGTGTTGTCCGATCCGCATGAAGCACTCGCCGACCACGTCGCGCGGTTGAATGCGCGCGGCGTCTCGCACATCTCGGGAACGCCGTCGCACTGGCGCAAGCTCCTGATGAGCGGGTCGGCCGCGCACTTCAGGCCGGGTTACGTTCGCCTCTCCGGCGAAATCGCCGACCAGGCGGTGCTCGACGGCCTGAAGGCCGCATTCCCCAATTCCTCCGTCGGCCATGCCTATGCCTCGACCGAGGCCGGCGTCGGCTTCGCGGTCAATGACGGGCTGGAGGGCTTTCCAGCGAATTATCTCGGCAACCGCAATGGCGTGGAGATGAAGGTCGTCGACGGCTCGCTGCGCATCCGCTCGACGCGCACGGCGCACGCCTACATCGGCCGGGACGCCGCCGCGCTCACCGATGGCGACGGATTTGTCGACAGCGGCGACATCGTCGAACTGCGCGGCGATCGCTATTATTTCGTCGGCCGCCGCGGCGGTATCATCAACATCGGTGGATTGAAGGTCCATCCCGAAGAGATCGAGGCGGTGATCAACCGCCATCCCGACGTGCGGATGTCGCGGGCGAAATCACGCCGCAGTCCGATCACCGGCGGCATCGTCGTCGCCGACGTGATCCTTGCCGACGGCACCGAGCCGGCGCGGGCGAAGGACATCCGCGACCAGATCCTGGATCAGTGTCGCGCGCAGCTCGCCTCGCACAAGGTGCCGGCGGTGATCCGCTTCGTCGAGACGCTCGACGTCACTCCGGCCGGCAAACTGGCGCGCACCGATGCATAATGTTCTCGTCACCGGCGGCAGCCGCGGTATTGGGCTGGCAATCGGCAAGCGCCTCGTCGGTGCCGGCTACAATGTCATCGCGGCGGCGCGGCGCGAGAGCGACGAGCTCAAGGCCGCGATCGCCGAAGCCGAGGGTCGGCTGCATTTCCGTGCTTGCGACCTTACGGTGATCGATGCGATCCCGGCATTCGCAAAACTCGTGCGCGACGAGTTCGGCGCGATCTACGGCCTCATCAACAATGCCGGCCTCGGCACCGAAGGCCTGCTCGCCACCATGCACAATTCCGAGATCGAGGCGCTGGTGCAGCTCAATGTGCTGTCGCCGATCATCCTCACGAAATACGTCGTGCGGCAGATGATGGCCGATGGCGCCGGCCGCATCATCAACATCTCGTCGATCATCGCGACCACCGGCTACAATGGCCTGTCCGTCTACGGCGCGACCAAGGCTGCCGCGACCGGCTTCACCCGCTCGCTCGCGCGCGAGGTGGGCAAGCTCGGCATCACCGTGAATGCGATCGCGCCGGGGTTCATCGACACCGAGCTGACGCACAATCTCTCAGACGAGAGCCGCAAGCGCATCGCCGGCCGTAGCGCGCTACGCCGCCTGCCGGAGACCGACGACGTCGCACGCATGGTGGAATATCTGCTCGGCGAAGGCGGCCGCAACGTGACCGGCACGGTGTTCACGATCGATGCGGGGAACACGGCGTAATTGGAACTTGCGCCGCCACAATTGCGTTGATCCGGCGCAATGACATCAAGCCGGATTTGGTCGTAAGATATTTTGTACTCGATTGGACTACGTCAATCGATCTGCCCTAATCGACAGGGAGCAGTGCATGGCCACGCAACACATGACCGCTTCAAATGAACGCCGGACAGAGCAGGCTCGCACCAAGCCGAGCGATGTTCGTTGCCCGCCGATGACGCATCAGAACTCCGGCAGTCACGGCCATGAAATGTATCCGCAGCAATTCGTGCACTTGGTCGGTTGCCATGACGCTTCCCTTGAGGCCTTGCGCAAGCGCGAGGACGAGAGGCTGCACTAAGGCTCACGTCTGCTGCTTTGGCAGGTCAATCCGTTCGTGCAGGAATTCCGGCGGGCCCTCGGTGAGGCGGCGGATGCGGCGTTCACGCTCGTCCGTGGGCAATGCCGGATCGAGCAGGCCCTCGATTTCGTGCACCGCGATCTCCTCGATCCGCGTGGCGTCCGATGCGATGGGATGTGCCGATGCCGGGGGAGCAGGCGGAATCTTCAGACCCAGCTCGACCAGCTTGCAAATCGCCTCCGAGCGCGACAGCTGATGGGCTTCAGCCCAGCCATCGATCGCCGCGGTCAGTCCTTCCGGCATCTTCACTGCGCTGATCGGGTCATGCCCCGTGCGCCGGCGGACCGGAGCTGTGGAGCCCTTGTTGCCAAAGTCGGGCACTTCGATCATCCCGCGTAACCCCCTGGAGATCGTCTAACTCTAGTGGCTCCCGCGGCCGGCTCTTTGACGTCGATCAATGACAGGCTGCGGCATTGCAGCGCGCTGCGATCTTGTTGTCCGGGCCCGTTTCGGCCAATGATGACAGGGCGGCCGGCGAACCCGGATCGATCCTGCCACGTATCTTGCTTCTCGCATCGATCTGGACGTGCTTCCCAACCATCCGGCATCACCCGATGACTTCAGGCGAATCCTTCTACGGCGGCATTCCCGTCTTCCGCGGCTTCACCAGCCTGATGGACCCCGCGCTCTATGCTCCGCTGCCGGACGACTGGAGCATCGGCGTGGCGGACATCGTCGATTCCACCAAGGCGATCGTGGCGCAGCGCTACAAGGCGGTCAACATGGCCGGCGCGGCCGTGATCGCAGCGGTGACCAATGCGCTGGAGGGGCGGGAATTCCCCTTCGTGTTCGGCGGCGACGGCGCGAGCTTCGCGGTCGCGCCTTCCGATATCGAGCCGGCCCGCGAGGCACTTGCCGCAACCGCGACCTGGGTGCGGGAGGATCTCGACCTGAAGATGCGGGTCGCGATGGTGCCGGTGGGAGCGATCCGCGCGCAGGGCCTCGACGTGCGCATCGCGCGCTTCGGTCCGTCGGCCAATTTGTCCTATGCGATGTTCTCCGGCGGCGGCCTCGCCTGGGCCGATGCCGCCATGAAGCGCGGCGAGTTCGCGGTCAACGAGGCGCCCGCCGGCACGCAGCCCGATCTCTCCGGCCTCTCCTGCCGCTTCGAGGTGATCCCGGCCGCGCGCGGCCTGATTCTGTCGGTGCTGGTGATGCCGGCGCGCGGCGCCGACCCTGCTGCCTTCCGCAAGGTGATCGAGGACATCATCCATCTGGTCGAGCGCAGCCCGGATGGCGGCCGCCCGGTGCCGGCGCAGGGGCCGCCGTTGAAATGGCCCCCGCAGGGGCTGGACTTCGAGGCCCGCACCAAGCGCGGCGGTTCGCTGCTCGCGCGTCGCGCCAGCGTGTTGGCCTACACGCTGTTCGTCTATCTGATCATGCGTTTCGACCTCAGCGTCGGGGGCTTCGTGCCAAACGTCTACAAGCGTCAGGTGGTCGAAAATTCAGACTTCCGCAAATATGACGACGGCCTGCGCATGATCCTCGACTGCACTCCGCAGCTCGAACGCGCGCTGAGCGACCGCCTTGCGGCGGCCGCGCGCGACGGCATTGTGCATTATGGACTCTACCAGCAGGACGCCGCGATGATGACCTGCTTCACGCCCTCGGCGCTGCGGAGCGACCACGTGCATTTCATCGATGGCGCGCGGGGCGGCTACGCCTCGGCAGCGACGGCGCTGAAGGCAATCATGGCGTGACGTGTCAGCGTCCCGCGCGCGTCCAGGTCTCGCCGCCGCAGAGCGCGCCGACGCAGCCTTCGACCCGCAGCGCATCCGCCGATGTCACGCTGACGCTGCTCGCATAGGTACTGCCGTCGTCCGCATTGTAGATCTGGCCCGACCATTTGTTCGGACCCGATGGCTGCATGCCGCTGAACAGCGGCATGCCGATCATCGGGCGCTTGGCGAGCGCGGGATTGGGATTCTTGCTGTCGGTGGCGAGCTGGCCGGTCGCGGTGTCGTGGGGCTCGCGCAGCCAGACGATGTGGCCGCAGATGCCGCCGCCGCATTTGCTGACCTTGACGCGGGCATCGCCCGCCTGTGTCAGCCAGATCCCGTCAGCGCTCTGCGCATGGGCGGCCGTCGCGCCGAGCAGCGCGGCCAGAATGACGGAGAAGATAGCGAATCTGCGGAGCATGGAGGGAGCCTCGAAAAATGGAGGCGCCTCCATAGCAGTCCAGCAGGATAGTGCAACGCTGGATGGAATCACATTGCCGCGCTTATTTGCCTGCGCTCATTTGCCCCAGCGTGCGAAGGCGACCGAAGCCGCGGTCGAGAGTCCGAACACGACCATGGCGCCGCCGACCAGCGCAAATAAAGTCCAGGCCGGCGCCTCCGCCATCATGAGGCCGACGCCGCCGATCGCGACGATCAGAAGCCGCGCGGCGGAGGCGAGCACGGGCCCGCCGACGCGGGCAGCGCCCTGCGAGGAGAAATACAGCGACACGCCCATGCCGAAGAACACGAAGGCCGGGCCAGCCCAGTGGAAATAGCTGTGCGCGGCGGCGGTGACGCCCGGATCGTTTGTGAAGAGCGAGACCCACAACGCGGGATCGAGCGCGATCACGAGTCCGATCAGGCCGACCGTGAGCCCGGAGGCCGCGGCCGCGGTCCAGGCCACGCGCCGCGCGCGTTTGATCTGGCCCGCGCCCATCGCCATGCCGACCATCGGCACCGAG
>LNAP01001216.1_pt1 | contig 29115 bp, 32 predicted proteins | sample 602601 | NCBI WGS metagenome assembly LNAP01 (sample SAMN02440304, study PRJNA202911) | soil metagenome | biome: Subtropical and temperate rainforests or woodlands; isolation source: soil samples (1 kg each in a 20% v/v slurry with milli Q water) were... ... | reverse complement strand
CTTGAAGCTTTTCAGCTCGCCGCTGGTGCACCGAAGATACACCGTGTTGGGATGCCAGCCGATATGTTCTGCAATTTGTTTTACTGTGAGAATCTCGGGCAATTTGTCCATTCTTCATATTCTCCTTTTTTTTATTTTCAAAGAGCGACAAACACTACTAACAATACCCTAAAGGTATTTTAAATACCCTAACATTCAAAAAAATAAATTACATATAGGTATTGACAGTACCATTTAACAAAACGTATACTAATAAACAGGTATTATAAATACACTTCAAACACATACGATGTCCTTAAATAATTGCTCAGGAGTAGAATCCAGTATTTTGCACAACCTGAACATTAGCGGCGTGCTTGGATTCACTCGACCGTATTCAAGGCTTTTGATGTGCTCGAATGTAACACCTGCTAAATTCGCTAATTCGGTTCTGGACAATCCTTTAGCGATTCTAGCGTCGTTTAATTCTTTTCGCTTTTGAGCACCCAAGGGAATCATTCACCTCACTTTCACTTCCGTTGTGATTCCCATTATAAACGGTATTTTAAATACCGTCAAGTATTTTTAGTACCCTTCTTTTAAAATAATGGGAGGTATTTTTATGTCGATGGGATCGCGAATTAAGAAATTACGAATTGAGAAAGGTTTTACCCAGGATCTTTTAGGGAGTAAATTGGGGATGGGCCGATCCAATGTCGGACATATTGAAAATGGAAGAACCATTCCAACAGCAGATACTTTGGATAAAATTGCTGATATTTTAGGCACTTCGTCAGATTATTTATTGGGACGGACAGATGACGAGTCAGCGCATTATTACGCACTTAACGAAAAAGACGAGAAAGACATCGCAAAAAGGCTGCGAAACATGATGGAAGAACTTGAAAGTGACGCTTCATTGGCGTTTATGGGAGAACCAATGGACGAAGAGGATCGAGAACTTATGCGAATTTCACTTGAAAACACACTCCGTATGTCGAAACAGATGGCTAAAAAGAAATTTACTCCTAAAAAATTTAGAAAATAACCTTCCGGGGGGTTATCATATGGAACATCAGCAAGCTAAGAAACTCATGAAAACCCACGGAACCAATAACCCCTGGAGAATTGCAACTGAGAGAAACATAGTGGTTCTGTACGAAGATTTAGGAAAGGATATTTGGGGATACTACACTTGCATAAATCGCATACCAAGCATACACGTAAACAACCGTCTTGATGAGTTTTCAACTATCTTTGCAGGGGCTCACGAACTGGGCCACCACATGCTACACTCAGGGGTGAACACTCCGTTTCTGAAAAAAAATACCTTATTTTTGGTGGATAAGATTGAACTTGAGGCCAGTCGTTTCGCTTTACATCTGCTAGTACGGAGAAATGAAAATTCAATTCTTACTGCGTTGTGGCATACCAGAGGAGTTTCATCTTTTTTATTAGAATTTGCGCTTTGCGCTTTCCAGCCGCAAGGCTGTTTAATATATCCATCAAACAGAACATATATTCGTGAAAGGAGTTGACTAACCTTGGCATCTTTTAGAAAGCGCGGTGACGCATGGGAGTATCGCATTAGGTACGCGGACAGACAAACCGGAAAGTTTAAGGAAAAGTCGAAAGGTGGTTTTCGGACGAAGAAAGAGGCGCAACTTGCCGCGGCAGAGGAAGAATTAAAAATCAATCAATTTGGTTTCGCGGAAAATGGAGATGAGTTGGTGTCGCGGTATTTTGAGGACTGGTTGGAAGTGTACAAACGACCGAATGTCAAGCCGATTACCTACTCAGTTCAGGAGCGCAATGTCAGACTTAATATCCTCCCTCGATGGGGTAAGTACCGATTAAAAGACCTCTCTCGGACGGAGTATCAGAAGTGGATCAACGAGATTCGCGGGCACTACAGCGAGGGTACGGTTCGAAGAATCCACAGCATCATGAGCAGCGCTATCAATGACGCTGTACATGAGTTTCATATAATCCGTGAAAATCCGATCCAGCGAATAAAAATTCCTAAAGACGTGACTAAGATAAAGCAAGTTCAGCATTTTACAACTGAGCAATTGAACAAATTCCTTAAATCTCTGAAGACTCCGCAGAAAAACGCAAAATATAAGCTTTCACAACAATATTATGCTTTGTTCACAGTCATTGCACGTACCGGTCTACGGATCGGCGAAGCTCTCGCGCTTACGTGGAACGATCTGGACAGTGAAAAGCTAACTATCAGCAAAACACTCGTTTATCCGCTTAATTCAGAGCCATACATTTCGACACCGAAATCCAAAACCAGTGGACGATCAATTAAACTGGACGATCAAACCATAAAAGTTTTGAGGCGACACAAAATCAATCAGAAAGAGGTTATCCTCAGATATGAAAATTATCAGGCTTCAAAGGACGATCTCATGTTCCACCAACAGGACGGACGCTGGCTCCGAACCAATGTTGTAAGAGATTATTTCAAAGTAGTATGTAAACGCGAAGGTTTGCCAGTATTGTCCCCTCATGCTCTAAGACATACACATGCAGTTCATTTGCTTGAAGCTGGGGCAAACATAAAATACGTGTCCGAGCGACTTGGACATGCTAGCGTCAAAGTCACAGCAGACACGTATCTACACATTACAGATAAAATTGAGGGAGACGCCTTGGATCTCTACTCAAAATACGTTTAACTTTTGTGGGCAAATTGTGGGCAAGTGCGTTTCCAACAAGCGAAAACCCTTAGTATATATGGGTTATCCAATAGATCCTTCCATTTCAAACTTGATCAGACGGTTCATCTCAACTGCGTATTCCATCGGCAGTTCTTTAGTGAAAGGCTCGATGAAGCCCATGACGATCATTTGTGTCGCTTCGGCTTCGGTTAACCCGCGGCTCATCAGGTAAAAGAGCTGATCCTCGGACACTTTGGATACCGTAGCTTCGTGCTCCAACGTAATGTTATCGTTCATAATTTCATTGTAAGGAATCGTATCGGATGTGGATTGTTTATCCATAATAAGCGTATCGCACTTGATATTCGCTTTGGAACCTTGCGAGTTGCGTCCAAAGGAGGCAAGACCCCGGTACGTCACTTTACCGCCATGCTTCGAGATCGACTTGGATATGATTGTAGAAGTCGTATCCGGCGCCAGGTGAATCATTTTCGCCCCTGCGTCCTGATGCTGTCCTTTGCCTGCTACAGCGATGGAGAGTACCATTCCTTTGGCACCTCGGCCTTTCAAGACTACAGCCGGGTATTTCATCGTGAGTTTGGAGCCGATGTTGCCGTCTACCCATTCCATCGTTGCATTTTCTTCCGCCACCGCACGCTTGGTAACGAGATTGTAAATATTGGGCGCCCAGTTCTGGATAGTGGTGTAGCGCGCACGGGAATTCTTTTTGCAGATGATCTCTACAACTGCGCTGTGAAGAGAGTTTGTACTGTAGACCGGAGCCGTACAGCCTTCAACATAGTGTACAAAGCTATCTTCGTCCGTGATAATCAGCGTCCGCTCGAATTGGCCCATATTTTCGGAGTTAATCCGGAAATAAGCTTGCAGCGGAACTTCACATTTCACGCCCTTCGGCACATAAATAAAGCTTCCGCCGGACCACACCGCGCTGTTCAGAGCAGCGAATTTATTATCGGTTGGAGGCACTACAGTACCGAAATATTCTTTAAACAGCTCAGGATATTCACGAAGCGCTGTGTCGGTATCAGTAAAGATAACGCCTTGATCTTCAAGATCCTTCTGCATGCTGTGATAGACGACTTCCGATTCATACTGGGCGGACACACCCGCCAGAAACTTTTGCTCCGCCTCCGGAATGCCGAGCTTATCGAAAGTTTCTTTGATTTCTGTCGGAACCTCTTCCCAAGTTTTACCTTGTTTTTCAGAAGGTTTTACATAGTACTGGATGTCGTTAAAATCCAAATCATCCATGTTCCCGCCCCAACGCGGCATCGACATGCTGAAAAATTGCTCCAACGACTTCAACCGAAATTCGAGCATCCAATCCGGTTCGCCCTTCATTTTAGAAATTTCGGCGACGATTTCCCGGGTAAGACCTTTGCCGCTTTGAAATATGGATTTATGTTCGTCCCTAAAGCCATATTTGTACTCTCCCATTTCGGGCATTTGCTTGGCCATTTGTACATACCTCCTATAATATTATATGTGAGTCAGCTTTGCTTCGTGTGTTCAATTCCTTTGCGCAGCGCGTTCCAAGCCAATGTAGCGCATTTAATGCGAGCCGGAAACTTGCTGACGCCGGACAGGGCCTCAATGTCTTCATACTCGAACTCAGGGCTTTCACCCTTCATCAAGCCAGAAAATTTTTCTGCCATCTCCAGCGCTTCCTCTAATGTTTTGCCTTTCACGGCATCGGTCATCATTGACGCGGACGATAGGCTGATCGAACAGCCCTCACCCGTGAATTTGGCATCTGCAACTCTGCCCTCTTCCACCTTCATCTGAAGCGAAATTTTATCTCCGCAAGTCGGGTTGTTGAGATCAATCGTCACAGCATCCGAGGAGTCGAATTTGCCGCGGTTACGCGGACTTTTATAGTGATCCATAATCACTCTGCGGTATAAATCATTCAATTGCATGACCGAAGTACTCCTTTGTTTTTAGTAAGGCCGCTACAAGTCGGTCGATATCTTCTTCCGTATTATATAGATAAATGCTGGCGCGAGCGGTGGCAGTTACCTCCAGCCATCTCATCAGAGGTTGGCAGCAGTGATGACCCGCGCGAACGGCCACGCCCTCCGCATCAAGAACAGTGGCGACATCATGAGGATGTACGTCCCCGATATTAAAGGTCACCAGGCCAGCGCGGTCCTTGACAGGTCCGTATACAACCAGATCTTCGATCTTAGTCATTCGCTCAAACGCATACTGCGTTAGCTGCATATCGTGCTTGAAAATTTCATCCATGCCGATTTCCTCAAGAAAATCGATAGCAGCTCCAAGACCTACAGCGCCCGCAATAATCGGCGTTCCCCCCTCGAACTTCCAAGGGAGTTCTTTCCATGTCGACTCTTGCAAATCTACATGATCGATCATTTCGCCGCCGAACTCAACCGGCTCCATTTGCTGCAGCAAAGCCTTCTTTCCATACAATGCCCCGATTCCAGTCGGCGCACACATTTTGTGGCCGGAGAGGGCGTAAAAGTCGCAGTCCAAATCCTGCACATCGACTTTCATGTGGGGAGTGCTCTGCGCTCCGTCTACCATGATTTTCGCTCCATGCTTATGGGCAATGGCGGCGATTTCTTTGACCGGATTGATGACTCCAAGCACATTGGAAACATATACAACGGAGACGATTTTCGTTCGGTCGGTAATGGTCTTCTCCACATCCGCAAGGGCGATCGAGCCATCCGGCTGCAAAGGGATATACTTCAAAACGGCGCCGGTTGCTTTAGCCGCTTGCTGCCAGGGAATCAAGTTACTGTGATGCTCCATTGGAGTGATCACAATTTCGTCTCCCTCGTGCAAAACAGACCTGGCGTAGCTCCACGCTACAATGTTGATGGCCGTGGTGGTACCGCGGGTAAAAATGATTTCCTGCTCGGATGCCGCATGAATGAAACGGGCCACCTTCGCTCTGGCCCCTTCATAGGCATCTGTGGCTCTGGACCCAAGGGTATGAACACCGCGATGCACGTTGGCATTATCCCACTCGTAATACCTCTTGACTGCTTCTATAACCGATGCAGGCTTCTGGGATGTCGCTGCGCTGTCCAAATAGACGAGCGGATGACCGTTTACTTCCTGCTTAAGAATGGGAAAAAGCTCACGGATTTCCGAAGTATTCATTGCCCCAACTTCCTTTCTACAAGTCGCTGCAGTTGCTCTTCAATGTTGCTGATTGGAATTTCGGAAACAACAGGGGCCAGAAATCCATATATGATGAGCCGTTGCGCTTCCTTTTTGGAAATACCGCGTGACATCAAATAGTATACCTGCTCCTGATTGACTTGACCAACGCTCGCTGCATGTCCTGCTTTGACATCATCTTCGTCGATAAGAAGAATCGGGTTGGCATCGCCGCGCGCTTTCGGGCTCAGCATCAGTACTTTTTCCGTTTGCTGTCCGTTAGCTCCCGTAGCGCCCTTCTCGATCTTCGTTACGCCATTAATGATCGCAGTCGCTTGGTCTCTCATGACGGCACGGGTAATCATATCGCTATCGGAGCTTTTGCCGAAATGCACGGCACGGGTCGTTAGGTTCAGCTTCTGATCGTTCGTGCCCACACAGATCACCTTCGCGTCTGAGCTTGAACCGTTTCCTTTGAGAATGGAGGTCGTGTCCGACATCGAACTGCCGTAGTTCATCTCACCGATGGTCCAGTTTATCTTTCCGTCGTTCTCCACGATCGCGCGGCGGTAAGTAATATCGGTAACCGACTCGACCAGGTTATGGACGGATGCATAGCGCACGCTTGCTCCCGGTTTTACGAATATTTCCACGACCCCGTTTTGGACGAGATTCGCTCCGGCTTCGCCCGATACGAAATTCTCGACATAAGTAACGGAGCTGCCTGTTTCCGCAACGATCAGTATATGCGGCGAGAAGCTCGCTTCCGCGTCATCGGTTACGAACAAAGCTTGCAGCGGAATTTGCACTTGAACATTTTTGGGAACATAGAGGAATACGCCGCCGCTCCAAACAGCCGAATGCAATGCGGTCAATTTATTCTCGTTTTGTTCCACCGCTTTCATGAAATAAGACTTCACTATATCGGCATGCTGCTTCACGGCAGTTTCCAGATCAGTGAAAATAACACCCTGCTGCTTAAGCTCATCGGCTAAGTGAAGATAAACAGCCCCCGAATTTCTTTGAACGAGCAGGTTGTCGGCATTCGCCAATCCTTTGGCAGCTTCAGGCAGCTCCTCCAAAGAAGCTAGAGAAGCTTGCGATTTATAAGACCCGTAAGAGCTGATGCTCCAACGGTCGATTCTGGTTTTCTCCAATTTGGGCAATTCCAATGTTTCCGCTAGCGTCAAACCCCGCTCCCGAAGGTTTGTCATCCATTCCGGCTCCTGCTTGCTGCGGGACAGCTCCATCACGGCATTGCGGTCAATTGGAAGAATAGTTTGTGCACTCATCAATTTTCCTCCTAAAGCAAACTAGTTCCTTAGCTTCTTAATTAGCTGTATTTGGGAGCGGTCGTATTCATGGGAACTTTGAATTCTCCCGCATCCTGACCTACCGTTTCATCAACAATGCCCAATTCTTCTTTGACCCAGTCGTAGCCTTCAGCCTCAAGACGTTGAGCTAATTCAGGTCCGCCCGATTTGACGATGCGGCCCTGCATCATGACATGCACGAAGTCGGGATTAATGTAGTTCAGCAAGCGCTGGTAGTGGGTGATGATCAGGAATCCGCGCTCTTCGCTGCGCATAGCGTTCACGCCGTTTGCAACGATGCGCAGAGCATCAATGTCAAGACCGGAGTCGATTTCGTCCAGAATAACGATTTTCGGATCGAGAAGCAGCATCTGCAAAATTTCGTTCCGTTTCTTCTCGCCGCCGGAAAATCCTTCATTCAGGTAGCGGTGCACAAATTCGGTGTTCATCTCCAGGTCCTTCATTTTTGCTTCCATTTGGCGAATGAACTTTATGAGAGAAATTTCGTTGCCTTCTCCGCGACGGGCGTTGATGGCACTGCGCAGGAAGTCGGCGTTCGTTACGCCGGTAATTTCACTTGGGTACTGCATGGCCAGAAACAGACCGGCGCGCGCTCTTTCGTCTACGGCCATCTCGAGCACGTTTTCACCGTTTAATGTCACTGAACCTTCCGTAACTTCGTATTTAGGGTGGCCCATCAGCGCAGACGCAAGCGTGCTTTTGCCGGTACCGTTCGGTCCCATAATAGCGTGAACTTCGCCGCCCTTCATCTCCAGGCTGACGCCTTTAAGAATCTCTCTGCCTTCGATAGTCGCCTTCAGTCCGTCTATAGTGAATTTTGGTGAATTTGCCATAATCCCTTTAGCCTCCAACATTTTGTATTTAATAGTATATAGTAATCATTCTAAAATGATTATCATTGATTCTCAATAATAATTCTATTATACCTCACCCATGAAAATCAATAAAGGTCGTTTGTCATAAAATTTATCGAAGAGCCGCCTTAATTTCCGATACTCTGGAAATGAATTCCTCATCCGACAGAACCGGAGCTCTTATGGAATCCCGCCGAACGTCTTGCAGCTCAATCCAGGATTTACACCCTATGTATTCCGTACTAATTTTAATTTGCAATGGCTTCTCCAGCTTGTACATTCGAAGCAGCATTAGATGCAGAGGATTTTTGCGTTTCCATCTCAGCCTTTCCTCCGCAAACCTTTCCGTCCAAATGTGGAAGTTCTGAAGCTTTTCAAGCTGTTCCTGGTCGCTAATTTCAATGTCTTCCACCAATTCTGCAAAAGCGGAGACGGCGACAAAGCCTGAATCCGGGTCCCACTGCTTTAGTGTTTCGTCGATTTTGCTTTGATATTCTTCCTTAAGAAGCTCTTTCTTTTGGTGCTCATAAGTAGGGTATAGAAAGAAAGAATCGGATTTCACTTGAAAATCCTTCGTTTCTTCTCTGATTCCGCCTTTACGCAAGATGAACAACTGCGTCCCTTCCGTAAGAGCCTGAATGGCTGCCGCCCATTCTTTCAAAGCGACTCCTTGGTCAGCCATGACTGAACCTCCTCTTTCTTCATTGTCCTACATTATAAGCAATCCCGGCAGGCAAAACAATGCAGCTTGACCGGAGCATATTTGAGCCATGTCGGACCATTCTAATAAGCGTATTCTCTTTATCCATGATCCTAACCAAAAAGAGGTGAGAAAACATGCGCGAAGGATTGATTCCGACTGTTCTAGGCACTGCAGTCACAGCAACAGGATGGGCGCTTCGAAACGGGCGTTACAAAACAACCGCAAATGCCGTGATTGGCTTCGGGCTTGCACACGTTGTGCTTGGAGCCATTGACTTAGTGGAGCACCGCAACCAAAGCTGAACTTAATTTTTTTTTAAAAGGCTGCCCCAAAGTCTTCAGACTTCTGGGACAGCCCCTTTTTTTCATTTAATTATCCTAAGAACGATTGAAGCATCCAGCGGTGCTTCTCTAACCCGGTATGGATCGCAAGCAGCATATCCGATGTGGTTTCATCATCCGCTTCATGGGCTAACTTCATTCCTTCTTTCAGTTCATCGATGATGATGCTGAAATCCTTGACAATGGATTCGACCATCTGGGATGCCGCCTCGGTTCCTAATGCTTCTTTCAGGGAAGATATCGCTATATATTCCTTCATAGTAGCTACCGGTCGGCCGCCAATAGCCAACTGACGTTCCGCCAGGTTGTCGACATGAAGAGCTGCTTCATTATAAAGTTCCTCAAACTTCAGGTGAAGCGTAAAAAACTGACTTCCCTTCACATACCAATGAAAATTGTGAAGTTTGATAAACAAGAGGCTCCAATTCGCAATTTGCTTGTTCAAAAAATCCTGTACGGATGTCTCCATAACTCTTCTCCTCCTTGTTGTTTCCTGTTATTCTTCTCTACTTTGTGTCAGATTCTCGAAGTTTATGTGAAAATTGTAGCATTTATGATCTTGGTATTTCAAGGACGATGGTTTTAGCTTATACTAAGTTAAGAAAAATCTATACATGATGATAAGGGTTCGAATTTCCAACCTTTACTATTATATAGGAGGCCTGTCACAATGTCGAATTACCATGCTTTAACGGAAGCTGAAGCCATCGAATATACCCGCCAATTACCGGATTTGTTTGCGCCGGGGGCTGAATTGAAAAGCCGTGAAATCGGGGACGGCAACTTGAACTTGGTATTTCATATCTCCGAACCTGCAACGGGCAAGAGCATTATCCTGAAGCAGGCGCTGCCATACGCTAAAGTCGTCGGCGAATCGTGGCCGCTCACTCTCGATCGCGCCCGTATCGAAAGCGAAGCGCTAATGATCGAGGAATCTCTTTGTCCGGATTTGGTTCCGCACGTATATGCTTATGATCCGGAGCTTGCGTTGACCGTTATGCAGGACCTGAGCGATCACGTCATTATGCGCAGAGGACTCATGGAACGCAACAGGTATCCTTTGTTCCCCGGGCATATCGGACGTTTTATGGCGCACACCCTCTTCTTCACTTCCGACCTTGGAATGAATCAACAAGAGAAAAAACAGCGTGCAGGTCGATTCATTAATCCCGAGCTTTGCAAAATTACAGAAGATCTGATTTTTGACCATCCTTATGCCAATATCGATACTAACAATTTCGACGAGCGCATCCGGGACGAGGTAGAGCGGATTTGGAATGATGACGAGCTTCATCTGGAGGTTGCGATTCTTCGCCACAAATTCCTGACGCACGCACAGGCTTTGCTGCACGGGGATTTGCACACTGGAAGCATTTTTATTAAGCAGGATTCTACGAAAGTGATAGATCCTGAATTTGCGTACTACGGGCCAATGGGCTTTGATATTGGAGCCGTTCTCGCCAACCTGCTGTTGAACTTCGCCGGTCAGGAAGGCTGGAGTCCGGACGCGGCAAGCCGCGCCGATTATCGCAGTTATTTGCTGCAGACTGTCAGCGATGTATGGGTCTTCTTCGAGAAGGAATTCCGCGAGCTATGGGATCAGCATGGAGTGGATCGAATTTCGGCAAATCCGTGCTTTCAGAAACTCTACATGAAGCAACTGCTGCAGGATACGTTTGGCTTTGCCGGAGCCAAAATGGTGCGCCGCATCATCGGATTGTCTCATGTCGCCGATATTGATAAAATCCAGGATGAAGCGGCCAAAGAGCGCGCCAGACGGGCAGCATTGGCTATCGGCACCGCCTTGATCAAGTTTAACCGCAAGGCAAGCTCCATTGAAGAAATGGTTGAAATTGCCGCTAAATCCGTACAATAACGAAAGAGGATACCTATTATGAGTACACAAGATGGAGGAATGGACACGGTAGCAGGCGAAGCTCTGCAATCCGTAATTTGGAATGCTGACCGTCTCGATCTTCTCGATCAACGTCTGCTGCCGGAGGAAATCGTCTATCTTCCGCTGCAAACAGCGGAAGAAGTCTGGGAAGCAATACGGCATTTAAAGGTTCGCGGCGCACCGGCCATTGGGATTGCTGCCGCATACGGTGTATATCTGGGTGTGCGGGAGATGAAAACAGAAGTTGGACCAGCGCTTTTGGAGGAAGTTAAGAAACAGGCCGAATACCTGGCGACTTCCCGTCCAACGGCTGTGAACTTGTTTTGGGCGCTGGATCGGATGAAACAGCGAGCCTCGGTTTTAGCTGCAGCCGAAGTGAGCGCGGACGAGCTGAAGCAAGCCCTGCTGGATGAAGCAATTCAGATTCAAGCGGAGGATGAAGAAACCAACCGTCGCATCGGCGAGCATGCACTGACCCTGTTTCAGGACGGCATCGGCGTTCTGACGCACTGCAACGCGGGCGGCTTGGCTACCGCCAAATACGGCACAGCGCTCGCCCCGTTCTATCTGGCTAAAGAGAAGGGCTGGGACATCAAGGTATTCGCCGATGAAACGCGGCCGGTGCTTCAAGGAGCGCGGCTTACAGCCTTTGAGCTGCAGCAGGCTGGCGTGGATGTGACCTTGATCTGCGACAACATGGCAGGAGCCGTAATGTCCAAAGGCTGGGTGCAAGCCGTCATTGTCGGCACCGACAGGGTGGCCGCAAACGGCGATGTAGCCAATAAAATCGGCACTTACAGCGTTGCAGTTCTGGCGAAGGCGCACGGCATCCCTTTTTACGTGGCGTGCCCGATGTCCACCATCGATTTGGACACACCGACCGGCGCCGATATTCCAATCGAAGAGCGCCACGAGGATGAAATCACCCAGGGCTTCGGCAAACGCACAGCGCCCAGGGGCGTAAAAGTGTACAATCCGGCTTTTGATGTCACCCCGCATGAATACGTCACTGCGATCATCACGGAAAAAGGCATCGTAAGAGCTCCATATAAGGAGAACATGCAGAAGCTGTTTGAATAAAAACATCCAGTCTGTCGAGAAACCCTCGACAGACTGGATGTTTTTTTAAAAATAATCATATCCATCAAAGCTAGTCGTCCTATATACACGAAATGGTGCATAAGATATAATAGTAACAATTACTATTAGCGAGATTCAAAAAACTATGTCCTTCCTGAACTCTTCTGCTCTGCAATCCTTCAAAACTTTGTTTATTAGCATCGTCCTGGAGGCTATTCCCTTTATTTTGTTAGGCGTGCTTATTTCCTCCCTGCTTCATGTATTTGTCCCGGATAAAATCATCCGCCGTCTGGTCCCACGAAATCCGATTCTTGGCCTGCTGTTCGCTTGTCTGCTCGGGATTGTGTTTCCTGTCTGTGAGTGCGGCATGATTCCGGTCGTGCGCCGTCTCATTCTTAAAGGCATGCCTGTATATATGGCTGTCGTCTTTATTCTGACCGGATCGATCTTGAATCCCGTCGTATATGCAGCTACCTTTATGGCGTTCCGCAATCGTCCGGAGATTGCATACTCCAGAATGGGACTTGCGGCAGCTTTTATAATAGGACTCATCCTTTACCGGTTTGTAAAGAGCAATCCGCTGCGCAGCAACGGAGGTAGCTTGAATCACATCCATGCTCCCGGAGGGCACAGCCATGAAGATCATCATTCCGGCAATCGAATGACCGCTTTTTTCATGCATGCGTCTGATGAATTTTTTGAAATGGGCAAATATCTCGTCTTCGGCTGTCTTCTGACAGCAGGCATCCAAGCTATGGTGGCCAGAGAGAGCCTGGCTGCAATCGGTCATGGACCCTGGAGCTCGCATTTGTTTATGATGGGATTTGCTTATGTATTATCGCTTTGCTCTACTTCGGATGCTTTTGTCGCTTCTTCGTTCTTATCAACCTTTACGGCAGGGTCCTTGCTGACCTTTCTTGTTTTCGGTCCTATGCTTGATTTCAAAAGCACTCTTATGCTGTTGTCGGTCTTTAAATCGAGGTTTGTGCTCCTTCTGGCTCTTCTGATTGGCGTAACTGTGCTAGCCGGATCACTGTTGTTCGAACGCCTGCATTTCATTTGATTGTACCTTGTACGAGTTAAGGGGAATAGCGATGAAACATAACCGCGCATTAAGCTTTCATTACTTTTTCAGAACTTTCATTTTATTAGGTTTTTCCAGTTACATTGTCTAGGATTTGGCAAACCTTGCCATACAGCTGTATAAGCAGGAATCCATCGTCGTGAAGTCTGAAATTTTTCTGGAAATCTTGTCTTCCATTGACCTTTTTAGAGATCGCTTTATCGGCAAGAAAATTGAAATTAGCGGTTTTGTATATCGACTGGAGGATTTAAAAGAAGATCAGTTCGTTGTGGGCAGATTTGCCATGTCTTGCTGTTCGGCCGACGCCTCGCCGTATGGAGTGCTGGTGCATTTTCCGAAAGCCGTTAATTATGCGAAGGATGAATGGGTAAAAATAAGCGGCACAATTCAAAAGGCGACCTACGCTGAAAATGAAATTTTTGCGGTTAAAGCGGTCAAAGTGGAGAAAATTTCCGCACCGGAGTCCCCCTATGTATATCCCAACTTGGATGCGTTAGCTGAACTGAGCAAGTAAATCGAGTGGCTACCCTCATAGGTATGTGTTACTGATGAATAGGGGGAGATTGCTTGTGGAAAAAGAACAACGCTCTGTTGGAAATATCGCCAAAAAATATGAATTGATATGAGCGCGGAAACCGGAAAACTTAGACAACACAAAAAACGCCTGGATCTCTCCCGGCGCGATGGAATTGAACTGATTTATAGCATCTTAAGTATAGCTTCGCGTCCCGTCATGCCTGGTACGATCCCCATCTCTTCCGCCGTATGCGTCACGGACTCTAGAGGCGCATCAAGGAGCTCTTCTATCGTCTTGACTCCTGTAGCGCGCGCCGCAATAATTTGACGATCCTTTAGCCTCTCATTCAAAAGGCCCACGTCTAACGCACCGCACATAATATAAATTCTGCAAATTCCTTGTAAAATCAAGGCTTTGAGGAATTTTAGAATGTAAAAATCACAAACGGGTCACAAACTTATGATTTCATCTAATTTATCTGCTGCCTCTTGCTGCATACTCGGAAGCACGTGACTGTAGATATCGAGTGTGACTCCAACCTTGGAATGTCCTAAACGTTCTGAGATAATCTTCACATTTACATTTTTTTCAATCAACATTGTGACATGGGTGTGGCGCATATCGTGGAAACGAATATGAGGCAATCCAGAACGTTTAACATCTTTAATGTAGGCTTTCGTTAAATTAGAAGGGAAAACAGTGCTTCCGTTCTTTAAATTGTAAATTACTAAATCCATGTCAACAAAATTCTCTGTTGCCATCTTAAAGGCAGCATATTGTTTTCTGTGATTCTTGAGAATTGTAATTAACTGTTCCGGCATTGATATAATACGCTCTCCTGCTATGGTTTTTGCTCCACTTTTGAGGGTCTTGCCGTAGTGAGTCAATGTCTGTCTGATTGTGATTGTCTTTTTATCAAAATCAATATCCTTCCAGCGCAAACCTAAGATTTCTCCTTGTCTCATTCCAGTGAATAGGGCAAGAGCATACACACAAAAATATCTCTTATCTTTTGTATAATGTAAAAATTGATTTACCTGATCGGAAGTCCAAACATTTAACTTGCTCTTTTCTTTTTTGGGTAACGTCACTTTTCTCATATGATTTTCTTTAATGTATTTAAAAGTGACTGCCTTATCTAATGCAATTTTCACCAATGTGCAAACCCGATCAATCGTATTTCTTGCATAACCACATTTGTGCATATCATTGATGAAATTTTGGCATATCTTAGGGTTAATGTCCTGGAGTTTTACATTACCGATTTTTGGATTAATGTGATTTTTTAAATACAGCCCATTATTATAATGACTTGTTTGATCACACTCCAAGATTCTAATATTGTCTAGCCAATACTTCATAAAGTCTCCAAGTGTCTCCTTATTGATCTGGATATATTCACCGTCTTGAGCTTCTTTTTGAAGAGCGATTAATAAATCATTGGCTTCCCTTCTAGACTTAAACCCCTTTCTTCGTACCTGTCTTCTCTTTCCGTTATCGTAGTAATCAAAGACAAATTCCCATTTCTTCGTTTCAGGGTTTTGAGTAATTGAAGCCATCTCTTCCTCCGTTTCCTGTAACTAGAACGGAGCCAATCATAACTCCGAATTCAACCTAGCCCTTAGTTATTTTTGTTAAACTCGCCTTTTAGCCAGTTTTCAAAAACTTGTTCATGTACGAGATATCTGCGCCCAACTTTGATGGAACGGAATTCATCTTTTTTAATAATTTCGTAAGCCCGATCTCGACCAATACCCATCTTAATCATGATATCCTTAACACCCAACATCACTTTTTCGTTTTGACTCATATATGCAATCACCTCTATAAAATTTTTATGTTTTTGACCGTTTGTCCTATTCAAACAACACAAAAAAGCCCATGCGATCATTCGCACAGACTCAATTTCCGTGGATTCCTGTCTTACGGAATCCACGCTTAATTTTATGAGTAAACCGTTATCAGCACGGTTGTCTAAATGAAACTTAGGACAATTATGTTATCTTCTGTATATGACTGCGGTCTAAAAACTTGTCAAAAAAGATTTGGTCTGAGGAGACACCAAGTTCATTCAGTTTACTTATAGCTGCATCGATCATTCCTGGAGGTCCGCACAGATAGGCTCTGCTAGACGATACCTTCATGCTCGGTTGATCTTTGATGTGTTCGGTGACAAGCCCATGGGCACCTGACCAATCGCTGTCGCCCGGTTCTTCCGACAATACCGGTACGAAATGGAAAGGAGCTTTCCAGGATGAAGCGATCTCGCCGATCTCGTCCAGACAATATAGGTCGCGTTGAGTGCGTGCGCCAAATAAAAATAATACCGGAGTATTCTCTCTCTGTTGGGCAGATTGTTCCAGTATCGCTTTTATAGGAGCTAAACCGCTGCCGCCGGCAATGCAAACAATCGGTTGATCTGATGGGCGCAGATAGAAAGACCCGTAAGGACCAGTAACAGTCACTTTCTCACCCGTCCGGTCTGCAGCATGCAACCAGCCAGTCATTTCGCCATTCGGTACACGCCGAATAAAAAAACTAATCTCTGTCTGTCCCTGCTCTTTTGGCGCATCCGCAAACGAATACGATCTGGGTTCCCTAATGTCTGATACCGAAAGGTCTGCATATTGACCGGCTTCGTACGTAATGCTTTCGTCCAGTTCAATCGTGATTTTTAGAATGTCGTGTGTCAACGATTCGCTCCCGCGAATCACACCGTTAATAGATTTCACAGTATGATGAGGGCCTTCAAGCGGACGATCAAGCAGAACCGTAAGGTTACTTTTGACCATTGCTTGACAGGCAAGGATATAGCCCTGATTAATTTCTTCCATGCTTAACGTGTAGGAAAAGTCCATGACCGATTTTACTTTCCCTTCCACTAAGCGGCATTTGCATGTGGCACATGTCCCAACCCTGCAGTCATGCGGAAAAGGTACTCCTGCCGACAACGCCGCCTGTAACAATGTCTGTTTCCGCTGTACTGGAAATCTGTCACTCGTTGGTTGCACATTGACGAATAACGGCTCCTGAGATTTTTTGAACAAGCTAGTAAATAGGATCGCCATTGTAATCTCCTCTTCTATGATAAGTAAAAAAAGACAGACAGATCCAGATCGAATCTGTCTACATCGTTATTGAGATCGTTATAAACCCACGGTTTTGATATTAACCGGCTTCTCATCATTATCGTCGAACCAGTTCGGCCAACCTGCTCTTTCATTCGCTTTTCTTGCCAAAATTCTTTCTTCCTGTGTGGCGTAATGCAAATCCCATTTCTTCAGTTTTGATTTGACTAGCCGGAACCAAAGCGGCGGAACATTCGCCAACAGGAAACAAGTAAAGATTGATGGCATTTTATTATCCGCGCTACTTGGTTTCAGTTCATATAAGGGTGCATAGCTATCCAAATGATGGTTTCCATGCGTCGTGATTTCCACAGCGACCATCCGGGAAAAAACTGTACTGTGTTCCCAAGTGTGACGGTGGTCAAACGGAGTACCCTCCGCCCTGACGAGTCCGTAGTGTTGAACATAATTGGGACCTTCGACGAGCAACTTCCCAAGAAACATACTACCAGCCACACACAATGTGACCTGCCATCCGTAAATAAAATAAGTAATGCCTATCAAGAGAGCCAACATCACATACATTCTTGGAATACGGCTTCTCCAGGACCAAACCGATCGGCCCTTTTTCTTTTGACGCTCTTTTTCAATCTCGAATGCGTCCTTGTAAGAACCCCATGTAGACCGAAGCATAAACGAGAAAACGTTTTCACCCCTGCGAGCAGTATCGGAATCCTTCGGTGTTCCCACATGAATGTGGTGAGTATAAACATGAGCCAAATCGCGGTTGGGATCTCCGTAAAAAGTGCCTAAGATGCTTGCCACCATTCTTGGAAACAAGGCTCTTCTATGCATAAATTCGTGAGCGATAGGCAAAGTGGGGACTGCGCTCAGAAATCCAAATGAAAATATTGCTCCTGCGTAAGCAACGACAGTCAAAAACGTGTTGGGTTCGCTAAATCCTTGACTAATCCGCCAAGCAAAAACTGCATAGAGCAAGACCAGCATCGGGAGGTGCAGGTATAACGCAAAATCAGCTATCCAAGGATACTTGACCTTTCTTTCTGCTAAATCTTCTCCGAATAATGCATCACTCAATGATATGAAGAAAAGCACTCCCAACGAACCGATCCACACATATTGACCGCCAAGAATCATCCCTGCTACACCAGCAAGAACTACAAGTATATTAAAATAATACCTTAAATGATCTAGCATAAGATACTCCCCTTTCCTGATACGATTTTTCTGGAAAACACAGAATTCGCAAGTAAGGAATCCGGTCTCACAATCACTACAAAACACGAATTCCTTTTTCCAATTCCCTGCAATAACTTACACCAAAAATCACTTCACATAGCGGATGTTATGATATTCAATATAGTCAGCCAAACTCAACTCGGTAAATTCTCGACCGATTCCACTTCGTTTAATCCCGCCGAAAGGCATGCGCAAGTCAAGTGAATCAAGACTGTGATTGTTAATAAACGTAGTTCCTGCTTCGATCTGACGAGCAACTTTTACTGCGCGATTTTTATCTGACGACCAAACCGAAGAACATAGCCCAAATTCGGTGTCATTAGCCATCTCGATAGCTTGATCCAGTGATTGATAAGGGATTAGGGGAATCACCGGGCCAAACTGTTCACAACATGCCAATTTTGCCGTATTATTGATGTCGCGCACAACATGCGGCAGGATGTAGTAACCGTTATCCCATTCTTCTGGCTGCAGCTTTTTCCCCAACTCCCGGACAACAGCGCTGCTCTGTTTGGTCTGCTCAATCAAATCTTTTACAAATTCATACTGATTGCGATTGTTCACCGGACCCATGGTTGAACGTTCATCCAATCCATGCCCAACTTTGATTTCATCAACCACCTGGCACATAGTATCGAAAAACTTGTCATAAATACTCTGGGGAACGTAAACGCGTTTTACCGCGAAGCAAATTTGTCCAGATCTAGTGAAAATCCCCCTAATCAAATTAGGCATAATCTCCATCGGATCTACATCGTCCAAGATGATTGCCGGATCATTCCCCCCCAGCTCCAAAGTCACGTTTTTGATTGTCGATCCAGCATCAGCCATCACATACTTCGCAGTTTCTCCTCCGCCAGTGAAAGAAATTTTCCTTACCAATGAGTGTTGGGTAAGAGTTGCACCTACATCTCCGTCCCCATTCACAACATTGATAACTCCTGGTGGCAATACGGAAGCCATCTTCTTCAAAGCCTTCGTAATCGCTGCTGGGGCGAGCGGAGACGGTTTCACCACCAAAGTGTTTCCAGTCACCAACGCAGGAGCAAGCTTCATCATAGTCAAAACAACCGGCATGTTCCAAGGAACAATAGCAACTACGACCCCCCTTGGAATTTTCTCGATTTCGATTCTGCAGTCTTCATCTTCAATTACTTGTGGAACCAGAAAAGATTCGGCCATACCCGCAGCGAACTGCAGCACCCCCACACCAGGCCCAAAGTCCATTTTTGTTTCTCTTAATAAACCGCCATGCTCTCTCGCCAACAAAGGACTTAGCTCAGGAATCGATTGTTCCAATTCTTTAGCGGCAGCCAATACTCCTTTAATCCTTTCACCCACATCAAGTTTTCGCCATGACAGAAATGCTTTGTGAGCAGCCTCAACTGCATGATTGGCGTCTTCAACGGTTCCTTTCGCAACTCGCGCCACCAGATCGGTGTGACGCCCGGGATCTTTTATTTCGTAATAATGACTTGTTGGCACATCCCGATTATTAATCCACATATCAACTTGCTCCACTAATACTTTCATTTGAATTCCCCTATCTTAATAGATTTTTTAGTCTATTCAAGAACTTCCGCATGTATTGAAATCGCTTTCAAATCTATATCTAAAAAATGTAAGATTCAAAGATTCCATTACCGGTTTTCATGAAACCGGGCTGCAACGTCGGATCAGTCGCTGGCCGTTTTATCTGGAGAGACGCATGACAGGTTTGATCGTTTTGCCACTCTTGGAATCTTCAGCAGCTTGATTGATATCCTCAAAATCGTAGATCTTAATAAGTTTGTCATATGGGAACGAGCCTTGTTTATACAACTCAATCAATTGAGGAATAAAGATTTTCGGTACCGAGCTGCCCATAGTAATACCTGCAATAGTTTTTTCCACAACCAGGCCGAAGTGATCAATTCCCACTTTTGTCCCCACTGGCGGTGCACCGATAACTGCCGTTGTACCAAGCGGTTTAGTACTTTCTATCGCCTGAAGTAATACTTGAGGAATGCCGCTAGTTTCGACCGTGTACTTTACGCCTCCATGAGTAATTTCGATGATCTTTTCGACAACATTTTCAACTGCCTTGCTGTTAATTGTATGGGTCGCTCCAAGTTCTTTCGCCATTTCCAAGCGGCTGGAATCAATATCGACTGCAATAATGGTTGTGCAGCCTTTTAGTTTAGCCGCCATTATTGCGCTCATTCCGACAGCTCCGCAGCCGAATACTGCAATACTGGAACCCGGTTCCGGTTGCAGTTTGTTGATCACCGCACCACTGCCGGTTTGGATGCCACAGCCAAGTGGAGCAAGAATTTCAAGCGGAACATCCTTCGGGACTTTAACAACGCCTGAGTAATGTGCAACAGAATATTCCGAAAAAGAGGATTGCCCGAAAAATGTGGAGATTTCCTCTCCATTTTGTTCGATCCGTTTGGTACCGTCCGGCATGATACCGCCAAAGTTGATCTTGCCCATATTCTCACATCCGTGCGGTTTACCTTGGAGACAAGCATCGCACTTTCCACAAGTGCTATAAGATAACACCACATGGTCCCCCGGTTCAATCCCCTGCACAGCTGACCCGACCTGTTCCACAATACCCGCGCCTTCATGACCTAATACAATTGGTAATGGACACGGTATAGATCCGTTAAAGACGCTTAGGTCAGTATGGCACATGCCGACAGCGGTAATTTTAACCAATACCTCCTCCGCCTTGGGCTCATGCAGCGTAACTTGTTCCACTTTGAACTCACCTGGTTTGCGGGTTACTACAGCTTTGATTTGCACACAAATCGTCTCCTTAGAAAATGAATTTTATCTGCTATAAAGTGGAAAATTATACTGTTGACAGTATACAATGAGTTGCTTAATTCACGCAATAATTTTTTGAATTTTTGGAATTTTATAATTTTTCTTTATTTATCCTCTACTAAGTGTTCTGCATCAATAATTCTATCATTCTTAATAATTCCTCGTTTCATTATTATGAAACCTGGGCATTACCCTCTCTGCAAAACGTTCAATGTTCTTTTTAGCTTTAATAAATTCTAATCCGCCAAAATGCTGTTGTAACGTTAAGTGACCTACTCCGAATCGATCGGTTACTTCTTTAATGATTTTATAGACTTCATCGGCAGTTCCAATAGCGGCGCGTTTTTCACGAATAATTTTTTCAAAAGACATTTCATCTAACATTGAAGGTATTGCATTATACTTTTGGTAATCGCTAGAGACTTTTCTATTCCAGGAGGCTGCCGCATCTTTGAAGACATCGACATACTCCTTCATACAGTCGCGTGTATCCGCATATGCTTGTTCTGTTGTATCAGCAATATAAGTATGTAATACCATCATGATGTTTTCCTTTGATGGTTCACCGTGTCCATTTTCGCGGTATGCCTTGCGGTATAATTCAATATGCTCTTCTAACATATCGAAATCTGCCAAATATGGAACAACCATCAGACTTCTGCCAAGCCTTCCAGCCTCTTCATATGATTGAGGTGTAGCTACCACAGCCTGCCAAACAGGAGGATGAGGTTTTTGGGTAGGAATCGGCAACGATTGTACATCTTCCCATTGATGAAATTTCCCCTTGTATGAAAAGCGTTCACCCTTCCATGCTTCTAAAACAGCTTCAACTCCTTCATTAAATCTGTCTCGGCTTTCATCCATGGATATACCAAACGCGTCAAATTCACCAGGAATGAAAGCGCGTGCAAAACCAACGTCCAATCTTCCGCCGCTTATTGCATCAACCATAGCAAGCTCGGCAGCTTGTTTTAATGGATGTGAAAATGCAGGTAATACACATCCGGTAATTAATCTCATCCGTTTTGTTCTCATTGCAGCAGCAGCCAGGAAAATTAATGGATTGGGACTATATCCTCCATAAGCATAAAAATAATGCTCAACCATTTTTACACTTTGATAACCAAGACTGTCTGCTAGTTCCGTAAGTTCCAACGCTTCGTGAAAATATTGTTCCGCCGATTTTGTTTTAGGTCCTCGATCAGGAAACAGGTCTAAACCAAATTTCATCCTCATTACTCCCTTCTGAATTATAATATTAGAGAATTAAATACTCTATATAGATAATTTAACACTAATTCAGACAATTTTGTCAATCATATAGTTCAAATTATCTAAAAAGTTTGAATTAAATTTACATTGAAATGAAGAAAAGCTCAGCAAAAAAACTGAGCTTTCTTTCTTGTTATATCTTAAAACCTTTATCAATGGTGGCAGGAGCAAAAAGCTATTTTCTTGGTAATCTTGTCCTGTATTTAGATCACAATAGGTCACAGCGGCGGTCACAAAAGTCACAATTAGGGTCACAAAAACTGGTCATTTTGAAGCTTTTTGCAGTATAATCAAGTAATCCTCAGTAAATAAATAAATCTCGCAAAGGCTTGTCCCACAAGGTATTCATTGATTTTCAAGGGTTCCTTTAGCCTCTCATTCAAAAGGCCCACGTCTAACGCACCGCACATAATATATCCCTTATCGGTCGTGACGACGAGCAAGGTGGTTTGCGGCAGCTTTACCTCAATTGCAATCGCCGTATGTCCTTCCATGACGACCGGTTCCACACGCATCATATCGTTCAGCTCCTTTCAGCAATCATACTGCAGTATATGATCGAGGCCATAACCCTGTGATAGTATCCTTGCCTGGAGAGCAAACCTTAGTCGAACCCATATTTTTCCTATTGGATTGCTAAAACAACGCTACATATGGAAATACTTTCGTGATATAGTAAGCATATTAAAATTCAAATACGGAGGTCCCATGGCAGCGGTTAATGGAAATGAAAACAGACGCGGACATTTATTTACCGTAGAAATATTAATTGAAGAAACAACGAACGGGCTTGCAATGGAGAGGCTTTTGAATCTTCTAAATACGGACAAAGTCAAGGATTACCGCATCAAAAGCGGCATCGAATTAGGCAAGCTCATCGAACTGAACGTAAACGACGCTATCGCAAACAGCGAATTGGCCAAAACGGAACCTGAGCATAAAAAAGAAACGGCCAAAAAACAGCACCCCGCTGCTCAACACGAGTCCAAGGCCACGAACAAGCCGATCATCGATCAGCTTGAGAAGTTTAAGCAAGAAAATACGCTTATTCGCTTGATTGTAGTCAAGGGTAAAGGAATTAAATTGAATCTCCCCTGCCGAATTTTGAATTTCGACCCCGCTACGGAAAATGTCACGGTTTATCATGTCGACGAAAAGAAAGTTTATCTTTTCAAGCTTAACGAAATCGATGACTTCGTAGCCGGATAATGCATAACATGAATCAGGTCCCTCTCCGCTGCATACGGAGTAAGGGACCTGATTGCACAAGAAGCACCTTGTTCGGGAGTTGCCTTTCCACAGTTCATGAGATGTGCAGTTATTTCATTGCCGCGAATGCCAACAGGCCCCAACCAAGTAAAAATGCGACCCCGCCGAGCGGGGTGATGGCACCCAAAATTTTTATTCCGGATAAGCTAAGCGCATACAAACTGCCCGAGAACAAAATTATTCCGATGAATAACGTCCAGCCTGAAGCCACTGCCAATGAGCTATTGCCCAGTTTTTCCGAAACGATGGCAATCAGGATAAGGCCGAGCGCATGAATCATATGATATTGGACGCCTGTTTGATATACAGCCAACATATCCGCAGAAAGCCTGGTTTTTAATGCGTGCGCCCCAAAGGCGCCTAAGGCGACGGAAAGCAATGCATTCAAGCTTCCCAGCACCAAAAAGATTTTTAACATACCGTTCCTCCTGAATGGCGTATTTGACCCTTTAATGATAACTCATCTTGGAGCTGGAATCCAATGAGCTGCTGCCTGCCCGTCCAATTTTTTTGAAAAATCTGACTAATATCCAGGGGCATATGCTCACATAACCTTATAAGAAGTGAATATATTGAAATAACAAGCTTGAAAAAACCAATTGCATAACTCGGCATATGCTTACGAAAGTAAGTTTTCCTAAGGAAAACTCTCAGGAGGTGTCCATATGACAGAGCCCTTATTTATCGTCTCCCGCGAGGATTGGTCCCTTCATCGCAAAGGGTTTCAGGATCAAACCCGGCACCAGCAAAAGGTTCGCGAAGCGATTAAGCAAAATTTGCCTGATCTTGTTACAGAGGAAAGCATCGTAATGTCGGACGGAAAGCAAATCATCAAAGTGCCGATACGCAGCTTGGACGAATACCGGTTTCGATACAATTATAATAAGAGCAAGCATGTGGGTCAAGGCGACGGCGACAGCCAAGTAGGGGACGTATTGGGTGTGGATCCCTCTCCAGCCTCAGGTCCCGGAAAGGGAGAAGGCGCAGGGGATCAAGCGGGAGATGACTATTATGAGGCCGAAGTGAGTATGGAAGAGCTGCAGTCCATGCTGTTTCAAGAGCTTGAACTGCCGAATCTGCAAAATAAAGAAAAGCACGACCTTAACGTGCAGGAAGTGACTTTCAATGACATCCGCAAAAAAGGAATCATGTCCAACATTGACAAAAAGCGGACGATACTCGAAAACTTGCGGAGAAACTCCTCTTCCGGAGCCCCCGGCATACACGGCATCTCACCCGATGATCTGCGTTTCAAAACCTGGGAGGAAGTGGAGAAACCCCATTCCAACGCACTCATTATCGCTATGATGGATACATCCGGATCCATGGGGTCTTTCGAAAAATATATAGCACGCAGCTTTTTCTTCTGGATGACCCGTTTCCTGCGCACGAAGTACGAACATGTGGAAATCGTTTTCATTGCTCACCATACGGAGGCGAAGGAAGTCAGCGAGGAGGAATTTTTCACCAAAGGAGAGAGCGGAGGCACAATCTGCTCCTCGGCTTATCAGACGGCTATCGATATTATCGATAAGCGCTATCCTCCTTCTAAACATAATATTTACCCTTTCCATTTCTCCGACGGAGATAATCTGACCTCCGATAACGAACGCTGCGTGAAGCTCATCCTTCAGCTCATCGAACGCTCCAACATGTTCGGTTATGGGGAAGTCAACCAATACAACCGAAGCAGCACGCTTATGTCCGCCTACCGCAACATCCATACTCCGAAGTTTCTTTATCACGTGATTCGCGAAAAAGGCGAGGTTTATAAAGCTCTCAAAACGTTTTTTACGAAGCCGGAAGGAGGCATGGCGAAATGACCCCGACAGAAAAACTGGTATTGGAAGAGTCGATCGCCGAAATCACCAGGATTGCTGAAGGATTTGGCCTCGATTTTTATCCTATGCGTTATGAAATATGTCCCGCGGATATCATTTATACCTTTGGCGCTTACGGGATGCCGACCCGCTTCAGCCACTGGAGTTTCGGAAAAAATTTCCATCGTATGAAGACGCAATACGATTTCGGCCTCAGTAAAATTTACGAGCTCGTCATCAACTCGGATCCATGCTATGCCTTTCTGCTTGACGGGAACTCGCTGATTCAGAATAAGCTCATCGTCGCCCATGTGCTCGGGCATTGCGATTTCTTTAAGAACAATGCCCGTTTTTCCAAAACAAACCGCAACATGGTCGAAAGCATGTCCGCTACTGCAGAGCGTATTCGCCAGTACGAACTGGAATACGGCACGGATGCCGTGGAACAATTCATTGATGCGGTGCTTGCCATTCAGGAGCACGTCGATCCCAGCATTACGATGCCCTACCGCCAGGCCGAACGCCGCCTTCAAAGCAAAAAGCCCGCTGCTCTTCCGCAAAAAACGGAAACGCATACGGGCTATGAAGATTTATGGGACCTTGACGAGCGGCGCTCGGAGACAAAAGCGGAGGAGGGGCCGAAGCGCTTTCCTCCAGAGCCGGAGAAAGATCTCCTGCTATTCATCGAAGAGTATGCTCCCTACCTCGAGGACTGGCAGCGCGATGTGCTGACGATGCTCCGCGATGAAATGCTCTACTTCTGGCCGCAGCTTGAGACGAAAATCATGAACGAAGGCTGGGCTTCCTACTGGCATCAGCGCATCCTGCGCGAGCTCGAACTCACGGAGGAGGAGACGATCGAGTATTCCAAACTCAACTCATCCGTCGTTCAGCCGTCCCGTCACAGCTTGAATCCGTACTATCTCGGTCTGAAAATCTTCGAGGACATCGAGAAACGATGGGATCGCGACAAAATCTTCGAGGTCCGCGAGTTCGACTCGGATACCTCATTCATTCGCAACTATATGACCAAAGATTTAATAGGGGAGCTTGACCTCTACGTTTTCGAGAAAAAGGGACCCGAATGGAAAATCACCGACAAATCGTGGGAAAACATCAGGGATCAGCTCGTATACTCCCGCGTCAACGGCGGTTTCCCCGTCATTCAGGTGGAGGATGGCGATTACCAGAGAAGCGGCGAGCTTTATCTTACCCACTCTTATGAAGGAATCGAATTGGACCTCAAATACGTGGAGAAAACGATGCCTTATATTCATCAGCTCTGGGGGAAATCCATTCATTTGGAAACAACCGTAGAAGAAAAAAGAGTGCTCTTCACCTTTGACGGTAAAAAGCACCACAGGAAATTTTTATAAAGGCGCCTCTCGGCGCTTTTTTTAATTGGCGGAAAGCAAGTACGGCAGCAAACCCTTTGCAATGATTAGATGCCCGCGGTTATTTGGATGGATGGGCGGAGAGCCTTTCAGAGCATCCTCAATTTCCCCTTTACGGTAACCATGGATAAGGTCCGCCTGTTTTCCTTTGAACCATGCATGTACCGGAGCGACTCCAGCTCGGTATAGTTTGGCGATTCCTTCGATCGCTAAATTCAGCTGATTAATCCAATGTACCGCTATCGAACTATTCGGAAAAGGGTTGTACTGCGTGCAGCAAATAATGCGGGCAGAGCTGACTCTTTTGATTTCGCATAGGATGGCTCGCATGTTGCGATGATAGTTCGCCATGAGCTTCCTTGAGTCCAAAGTCCGAGGATTCCCAATAGAAGCCAGGCTGGCAAGCAGCAGGTCAACCCCGCCGATCCAAACTGTTATCACCTTTGACCGATGTATAATATGAGGATCCCACCAGGTCAGAGCATCAGCCAATTCAGCGCTGGTCCAGCCCGGTTGAGCCAGAACGTAGCTTCTAGCCTTGACTGCGCGGGCGCCTAGTGCAGATACGACAAGCTGGGGGTAAGCCTTGGCTGTCGAGGAGGCGCTTTGCCCGAATGTAATGGAGTCCCCTAAAGCCGTATAAATCAACATAAGTAAAATCTCCCTCTATGCGCCATTATCGAGCACCCCCCTGCCATAATGTATGAAAACTTATGGAGAAAAGATTAGATGAATGTCCGCATAGAAGCGCCCATTTGAAATGTTTCCAGAAAGCAACATGGGGGACGGGTTTGAAACAGATGCCGATTTGTGTCACTATAGAGCTATGCTGACTAGTGCAAGCATGGATCTTACAAGTATAGGTGGTTAGTCATGACAACTTCTAAATCTCACCGCATTCTTTTGTACTATAAATATGTCACGATCGAGGACCCGGAAGCTTTCGCAAAGGAACATCTGGCGTACTGCAAAAAGCTCGGCGTGAAGGGCCGCATCCTTGTGGCTCGCGAAGGAATCAATGGAACTCTCTCCGGCACTGTGGAACAAACAGACGCCTATATAAGCATGATGCGCAGCGTCCCGCTGTTCCGCGACCTGGTGTTCAAGATCGATGAGCATGAGGGGCATGCGTTCCACAAAATATTCGTCAGGCCGAAAAAAGAGCTCGTCACCTTCCGCCTGGAGGAGGATGTCGATCCGAACCGATTGACCGGGAAACATCTCAAGCCGAAGGATTTTTATGAAAAGCTGCAGCGTGAAGATGTGATCGTACTCGATGGCCGTAACAATTACGAGTACGATATCGGCCACTTCCGCGGCGCGATTCGTCCTGATGTGGAGTCGTTCCGCGACTTCCCGGAGTGGATTCGCCAAAACTTGAGCGAATACAAGGACCGCCCGATATTGACTTATTGCACCGGCGGCATCCGCTGCGAAAAGCTGAGCGGTTTTCTGCTCCAGGAAGGCTTCAAGGATGTCTCTCAGTTAGAGGGCGGCATTGTTACTTACGGGCAGGATCCGGAGGTGAAGGGACGCCTCTACGACGGCAAGCTTTACGTTTTCGACGAACGTATCTCCGTACCTGTCAACCGGACGGACGAGGATATCGTCGTCGGCCGCTGCCATCATTGCGGCAAGCCCGAGGACCGGTATATCAATTGCGCCAACGACCTCTGCCATCTGCAGCATATTTGCTGCGAAGAATGCGAGGAGGAGCACAACCGATTCTGCTCCAAGGAATGCGAGGAGGAAACTCTCCTCCGCTACGAGGCTTAGCGCCATAATACGGGAAAAGACCCAGCAGGATAGTATGATCCGCTTGGTCTTTTTTTTGCATTTATGTGGTGAGCTGGATGATAAAGTAATGTTGCCAAGTGACAAATCCCTTCGATCCGGGAGCCGCTAAACTGCCCGAAGGATATTTGCCGGATTTAAGGGCCGCACAATCCCGCAAGAACAGTTATCTCCGTCATCGCCGATACCGGCAGTAACGGTTAACGGAAAATTATTATGAAGAAGCCCCTTGTAAAATAAAGGAATATACGATCCGATGTTGAATATTTCAGAAAATACGTATATTTACTCATAGTTACATCATAAACTGCGGGGTGCACAAGGACATGTTAAAAGCAACAGGCATCGTAAGAAAAGTCGACGAGTTGGGACGCATCGTGCTTCCTATCGAGCTGCGACGCACACTGAGAATCGACATCGGAGATTCCATCGAGGTGTATGTGGACTCGGAAAGGATTATGCTGAAAAAATATATGCCGGCCTGTTTGTTCTGCAACAATTTTGAGCAGGTCACCTACTTCAAAGGTAAGCTTGTGTGCCAGGATTGCTTAAATGAAATTTGTTGATACGCAGTCAAAGCAGCTTTCTCCAAACTTTGGGATCCGCCGAGAACTATGTGAATAAAGCTTAGGAAAATGCCGACGGGGCATCTTCCTAAGCTTTTTTTTGGGTAGTTTCAATTCTATTCTGCTGTGCAAATAGTACTTTCCTCCCGTTTAATCACATAAGATTCCGGTTAGGAGAAAACCGTGATATAATGAGGACTCATTCCCTTCAGGAGGAATTCGTTATGAATCGATTATTGAACTCGCG